>JAEEGF010237509.1_pt1 | contig 22651 bp, 14 predicted proteins | sample 9134171 | NCBI WGS metagenome assembly JAEEGF01 (sample SAMN16246542, study PRJNA631951) | gut metagenome | biome: gut microbiome; feature: rumen; material: AP-attached | host: Bos | place: Iran: Karaj | collected 2018-10 | reverse complement strand
TTCCAAGGCAAAACTCTATATCTCCTGGGTCGGTCTTAAGGGAGCAGGCCCTATCCTTTTCGCCCTGTATGCGGTTGTGGCAGAGGTCGAGGGGGCTTCCGAGATATTCAATATAGTCTTCTTCATCACCCTGCTTTCCCTCATTACCCAGGGAATGACCCTGATTCCGATGGCCAAGCTCTTGAAACTCAGTTATGACGAGGATCCCCAGGTTGAGACTTTCGGAATGGAGATTCCTGAGGAGATGGGAATGCTCAGGGACCATATGGTTACCGAAGAGGATCTTTTGAGAGGTTCAACCCTGAGGGAAATGAATCTTCCTCATGGCATACGTGTGATGATGGTCCGGCGTGGCGAGCATTTCCTGGTGCCTCACGGGAGTATGAAACTGAAGTCAGGAGACCATCTCGTGATAGTGGTAGGAGAGTCGGATGACGACCTTATTGAAGAGCAATAAGCGGAAGGACATCCATATCGGCTGGTAGCCATTTCACTGAATATATTGACGTTCCGTCAAGCCATCGTGCAGCCTCATGTTCATTGAGGCTCATCTCCTCTGTCGCCAGGGAGCAGAGGAAGCAGTGAAGTGTAAGATGGAAGGCTGGATAATCCCATTCCACTGTCCGAAGGAGTTTTTCTATCCGGATCTCGGCGGAAAGCTCTTCCCGTATTTCCCTTTTCAGGGCTTCTTCTAGAGATTCACCGGGCTCGACTTTCCCTCCGGGGAACTCCCACCAGTCCTTGAAATCCCCGTAGCCTCTCTGGGTGGCGAAGATCCTTCCATCCTTTCGGATTACCGCTGCAACTACTTCTATGTGCTTGTCCATTACATGTAAAGTTAGCTATTTTCAAGAATAATCCGTAATTTTATAGTGTTTACAGGATGAGTGCTAAAAAACTACTGGACAGGAAGGCTTTGCAATCGGCTTTGGGCCTTCACGGATTTATGGGTTGGCTGACGAGCGGAGTGTTGTACCGGTTGTTGGAACTGGGCCGTTTGAACCGCAGGTACAAAGGCATATCTGAGCTGGAGGGACCTGCCTTTTCTTCCGCAGTCCTCCGAGTGATGGGCATCTCATTCGAACTCCCACCCGGGCAGTTGGATAACATACCCCTTGAAGGGGGATTCTTTACAGTGTCCAACCATCATTATGGAGGAGCGGACGGCCTCATCCTCGATGCGATTGTTGGGTCACGCCGTAGTGATTTCAAGATACTAACAACCTTCCTTCTGGCTCAGATCTCCAACCTTAATAAAACCTTCATCCCGGTTGATAATTTTTCAAAGGGAGGGCATAAAAGCGTAACAGGGATCAGGAAGGCGCTGGACCATATCGCTGGCGGAGGTCCGCTCGGTTTGTTCCCTGCCGGGGAAGTAGCCACATGGCAGAAGGGGCATGTAGTGGAGGACAAACCATGGGACACCAGTGTCATCAAGCTGATATATAATTCCAGCCTGCCGGTTGTCCCTGTCTATTTCGATGGAGGGAATTCCAGGATGTTCCATCTTCTCGGACGCATCCATCCCATGCTCAGGACTGTCAGACTCGTAAGGGAGATGGTAAACAAGAAGGGAACAACCATAAAGATCAGGATTGGAAGGCCGGTTTCAGTCCAGGAAATGGCCGGAATGGATGTCAAAACCCTTGGGAAATACCTTCGCAACCGATGCTATGCCCTGGAATCCCAGTGTATCCCGCCCAAGGAAGGCAATTCCATGTCAGGAGCCGAAGCCATTGCAGATCCGGTAAGTCCTGATCTGGTCCGTGGACAGATGGAATCGAATGACGGAAAGGTTCTCTTTGAGGCCGGTGACTACAAGGTTTATCTGATCGATGCGTCTGATGCACCAGATGCCATGAGGGAGCTCTACCGCCTCCGTGAGGAGACATTCCGTTCTGTAGGTGAAGGAACCGGAAAGCCTTTGGATACTGATGAATATGATACCTATTTCAAGCATCTTATCCTTTGGCATGTTCCTAATGGGGAGATAGCCGGGGCCTATCGGGTAGGCTACGGTTCGGAAATCTTCCCTGAAAAGGGAAAGGGCGGATTCTATTCCGACAGTCTGGTCCGTTTCGGGCCCGATGCCGGAGTTGTCCTTCCAGGATGCATGGAGTTGGGACGGTCTTTCATCGCATGTAAGTACCAAAGGGAGGTTCTTCCCTTGAAGCTTATGCTGACAGGGCTTGCAGTAGCCATGACAATGGATTCCAATGCTACTGCATGCATGGGCACCGTGACCATCAGCGACAGCTTGCCAGATCTCTACAAGAGCCTGGCAGTATATTTCCTGGAAAGGGATTACCGACTTCCGGATGCTGAAAGGTTTGCTTCACCGTCCCATCCGTTCAAGAGTGATTTCATGAAGGTGAATCCGGAGGAACTCCTTCAATTCCCTAAGGGTGATATAGATGCATTTGACCGCCTTCTTTATAACATGTCTGACGGCAGGTTCCGTCTTCCCGTCCTTCTGAGAAAGTACTTCAGTTGCGGAGCCAGGGTGGCTTGCTTCAATGTGGATCCTCTGTTCAGCAACTGCCTTGACGGACTGATACTCCTCAAGGCATGTGATTTCCCTCCGGCCATGCTCCGGTCTTTGGTCCGTCCCCTTTCCAAGGAAATGCAGGAGAGGGTGTTCCGGCATTTCTACGGGGCATCCAATGATGAAGAGTGATGGACAGTCCGTTATGGGTATATCTTCTTGGTTTGGCGGGAATGGGTATCTATGGTACCCGTATCCTGATCCAATGGTATATGTCGGAGAAGTCCCACAAGGTGGAATCTCCCGGAGTCTATTGGGTGCTCAGCAGCATCGGCGCCATCATTATTTATCTCTACGGTTGGTTGAGGAAGGACTTCTCCATCATTTTCGGTGAGAGTGTCGGCTACTATATCTACATGTGGAACATCAGCATCCTTGGGCTGTACAAGAAGGTTCCGCGTCCGCTTATCGTTCTTCAGGCCATCTTCCCACTGATCGTCCTAGGCTTGATAGTAAAGGATTTCCCTTCCTTTGTCAACGTCTTCCTGCGTAACGAATATGTGCCTCGCAACCTGCTCCTGTTCGGTGTGCTTGGACAGCTTACCTATGAGCTCCGCTCGGTTTACCAACTGGTGTACAGCTATCGGCGTGGGGCTTCTTTCCTGCCTCTTGGACATTGGATTCTGGCAATAATCGGATCTTCTATGATCATAGCCTATGGGCTCATACGTCATGACTGGGTCCTTGCAATCGGTCAGTTCTCCATCGTCTTTTCGATCCGCAATCTGATGATCTGCCTTGCTGCTCCAAAATGGACTGCAAAGATGGCCAAAATCCTGATGGTCAGGCCGGCCTGCTGCAGGTTCAACGAACAGACCGCGGCAAGTAATCTTTTCCAGCACAAGAACCAGAATCCGGACATCCAGGATGCAGTCCTGGAAGAATTTGACGGAATGGTTCATACGTTGGAAAGCCACGACATTCCCGTCGTTGTGGTTGAGGATACAAAAGAGCCGGAGACTCCGGACGCTATATTCCCAAATAACTGGTTCTCAACCCATGGTGACGGTTCGCTTGTCCTGTACCCCATGTTCGCTCCCAACAGGAGGGAAGAAAGGAAACCAGAAGTCATGAGGGTGATCCGTGAAGAAGCCGAAACCAGGAGAGTGGTTGACCTGACCGGCTGGGAGGCGAGAGGCAAGTTCTTGGAGAGTACGGGAAGCATGGTGCTTGACAGGGCTTCGAGGATTGCATATGCCTGCCGTTCACCACGTACTTCCGAGATAGTCCTTGATGAATTCTGCCTTAAGATGGGGTACAAGTCTGTCCTGTTTGATGCTGTTGACCGGAATGGTAATCCAATCTATCACACCAATGTGATGATGTCCGTCGGGGATGGATTTGCCGTAGTCTGCAGGGATGTGATAATCTCTCCGGAGGAACTTGCCATGGTGGAGCGTAACCTGATCACGTCAGGGAAGGAAATCATAGATGTCTCCTATGACCAGATGCGGCACTTTGCCTGCAACATACTCCAAGTCAAGAACAAGGCAGGAGAGCGTTTTATAGTCATGTCCGACACGGCCAGGAACAGCCTTGACGAGGAGCAGCTTTCAGCATTGAATGAAAAAGGATCAATCCTGGCAGTCCATATTCCCCACATAGAGGAAATAGGAGGTGGATCTGCCCGTTGCATGATGGCAGAAATCATCTACCACTTGCCGTAGAAGAATCTCGGAGAGACATTGAGCATTATCCACGCCCAGCGAAGCTGTCTGTTCTCAGATGTTTTTTTGAGGATCACCATCGTATCGGTTCCTCTCATGTAGGAATAACCGATGCTCAGTTTTGCTTCTTTCATGAACTTGTAGGAAGCTGAAAGCTCCACTTCATGTCCAAGCGGCTTGTCAGCATTCTGGAGCTTGGTCGCCGTAGCGAGATAATGGTACATAGCATCCAGCGAGACCTTTTCCACTGGCTTGAAACTCACTCCTGCATACAGATTCTGCAGACCCGGCGTGAAACCGCTGACATAGGTGGTGACGTAGAAGAAATCCATCGCACCATAAAACTTATGGTGGGATCCGTACAGTGAACTGAAACCCTTGATGGTCTTGTGTTGGATCATTCCGATCTGTCCCTGGTATGGGGTAGCGAAATCGGCATCTCCGCTGAGATAGTCATAGCCGGACGTGAAAGACCACTTTACGGAAGGGGAGTAAACGGCCTTGTAACTCATCATCCATGCATCGATTGGAAGGCCTCCTTCACTCTTACCCATTTGATGATAGTAGGCTGCCTCAGCATTCAGTTTCTTGGGACGGTAGGAAAGGAATCCTCCCATCAGTTGCTGTTGGTAGGTCTTCTCGTTCGGTTCGCCCTTTTCACCACCCTGCATGGCTGCATTCATGAATAACAGGGACACTCCGATTTTTGTTTTGGGAATGTCATAATGGTACCAGAGAGCTTCCATCGCCTTGTATGGCTGAACGCCACCGGAGTAATAAGTGCCACCGTTGATGTTGGCAGTATTCTGGTTGAAGGCGGCGAAAAGATGGATTTTGTGATTGTGTCCTTCGTACCCTGCCTTGAGGACATCGTGAGACCTTGCAGTCATCGCCCAGTCGTCAGCCCCAAAGATACGCTGGTCGTCATATGACAGATTCTGACGTCCTACCTTTGCGAAGAACCCTTTGTCGGAGGACATCTGGACCCAGGCTTCATAGACATTGAAAGAACCCCCTTCAGAACTACCCCAGGTTCCGCTATGCTGTGCCATGACCTTTGAGGAGAAGTTTTTCCGGTCATAGTTCAGCCCGATCAGGGTCCTCTCGAGGATAAAGCTGGCAAAATCCTTGTTCACAGCTCCTTCCTCATTGCTGACCGGTAATCCTCCGGAACGGATCTCACCACGGGTGAGGAAATCGGCATCTATGCTCAGATTGTTCTCCTGGGCAAAGGCACAAAAAGACAAGGTAAACGCAAAGACTATTAACCATATCCTTTTCATTAAGACAAATATAACATTATTCCCCGGATAAAATAATCCCCACGTCACCGTCTGGATGGCGTGGGGATTATATGCTTTTAGACCTTGTTCCTAGAAGGCTGCAATCAGTTCTTCATTAGAGTAAGCGTCGGCGCCGTAGCAGGTCTTCAGATAAGCGAGGCCGTTCAGGTAGTCTTCTTCTGTGAAGGAGTCTGTTGCTTCCTTTGCGACTACAACATCATAACCCAGGCAGAATGCATCTGCGGAAGTGTGCCTGACGCACATGTGGGCATGGAGACCGGTCATAACGACGGTCTTGACTCCAAGTTCCTTCAGAAGGATGTCCAGGTCGGTCTGGAAGAAGCCGCTGTAACGTCTCTTGGGTACTACAAAGTCCTTGTCGCAGAGCTCCAGTTCAGGGATGACTTCGGCACCCGGGGTGCCTGCTATTGCGTGGTCTCCCCAGATTTTCAGTTCACGGTCTATTCCGGGGATGTGGGCATCGTTGCAGAAAATCACGGGTACACCCTTCTCACGAGCTGCTCTGAGAAGACGGGCTGTTGCGGGTACGATTGCCTTGCCGCGGTCGCATGCAAGGGCGCCGGTCACGAAGTCGTTGAGCATGTCGACGACCAGGATGGCGGGATGGTTCAGTTTTTCCATTTTTTAAATAAGAATTGTTTACTTACGCACTTCAACCAGTGTGTATGAATATGGTTTAGCAAAGACCGAGCCGAGATTGTCAAGTTTTCGCTCAACTGGTGAAATCTTTAGTGGTTCGGCAGGAGAATTGACGTCCTTAAGGCCTCCGCTTAGGGATATTTCCTTAATCGACGAGGGCTTTCCGAAGCCTTTCACATCCACTTGTACCGGTCTTTCCCTGTCCTCCAGGTTGACTATGTGGAGGACGACGCAGTTTCCGTCATCGCTTACAGTGGCAGTCACATCCAGTCTTCCTTCCACCTTGCATTCAACGAGGTTGTTCTGGTGGTGGGAAGAAGCCATCTTCTGGGCATGGAACGGGGGCATCCCCCAGACCTGGGAGGGTGTGAAGAATACCTGGCCCTGATTCCAGGCATTATCGTTCTGGAGATAAGGTTCCAGGGCATTGGCTGCGCTTGATGTAAGTACCCAGTCGCCGTGCCTGCGTACTGCGTTCTGGTTCACCACATGTCCGAGCATCCTCTCCACATTGTGTGTCGCACCGTTCTCTTCGAAGATCGCTATCCTCATTTTGGTGTCGGGATTCCATTCTAAGAACCATTCTTTCATCTGGTCCAGGGTAGGGTCAACCCTGAGTGCCGCGGCAAAGGAGTCCGTCGTTGTGTGAAGGTCCCACCATGCGGCCTTGCCGTCTATCCCCTTGAAAACCATCTCCATGAGGGGCTTTAGGTCGGTCCTCCACCAAGCAGAGCAGACGAGTTCGAGGGATGGATCCACCTTCAGCATTGCGTCGGCCAGAAGGTTGAAGCGGTCGATATAATGCTGGTAGTTTTCCTTGATGGTCCAGAATATACACTCCTCGTTGCCTAGTTCTATGTACTTTACCCCGTAGGGTTCCGGATGTCCGTCGGCTATCCTCTGGCGTCCTCCCTCAGTGTCAGCACCCCGGTTGAGGTATTCAACCATGAATGCCACTGTTTCAGGCTCTTCTTCCATGTTGATAGCGAAAGAGGGAGTGAAGCCACAGGCTTCAGCCACCTGGACGAATTCAACTATTCCGAAACCGTTGGTCGAGAAGTGGTACCACTGTCCCCTATAGGGCTGGCGCTTGTCGCGGGGACCTGTCATCTGCTTGAATGAATATTCCTTGGCATTGGTCATGGAACCACCGTAGCGTAAGAAGGTAAGGCCTTCTTCAACAAGACCCTGGGCGATGTCTGCCCTGAAAGGATAACCCTTGTAGAGGTCGGTTCCGGTGCCCATCAAGGTCACCTGGTCCAGCATGACCTTTCCCTTCCCTTCGATGTAGATTGCGAAACGGGCCTTGGGATCCGTGGCATTTGACTTCAGGGTGAAGGAATATTTCTCCCATCCTCCGGAGACGGTACCAATCTTTGTGCGGGCATATTCCTTCGTTCCTTCCTCGTCCTGAAGTGCCACCCAGAGACTCCCGGCATTCCCTTTGGCGAAGAGGTCACCTTTGAACACCTGGCCTTTCTTTATTCCTATTCCCCGATGGTTCAAGCTCATGTTGGTGACTCCGACCCTGCCCTTGCCTCTGTTCTCAATAACCTGGCACTGCTCCCCGTTGTAGGGATCTTCGCGGTTAAGGGAGAAGGAATATTCAGTTGCTCCTGCAGCATATGGCCGCCACATGGAACTGACCTCGAACTCGCTTTCACGGTTGAGCGGAATGCTCCTGTTTCCGTTCCCGTCTTCTAGGCGGAGATTACGGAATGAGGCGTCGGCATCACGTGTCCGAAGTCCTATCTGACCTTTGGTGAACGGGCTCTCATGGTCCGTGGCGACGAAGATCAAGTCTCCATCCAATGAAACCTTGAAACTGTTTCCCTTGAAATCGATTTCGAGACGGTGCCATTCCCAAGGGTCGAAGCGAAGGTTGACTTTGCCTATTTCCTGCCTTCCTCCGTCAACCTTCCATAGAGTGAAGCGGTTGCCGACAGCAGAGATGCCGAATTCGTAGGCCTTGATGTTCTCGGGGCCCTCCTTTGCGTTTGATGCGTGAAGGAGCAGTCCTGCCGTGCCTGGGCGGATGCTCTCGAAGCGGATGTCCACCGACACCTTCCCGGTTCCTGTTTCAGGCTGGTCCATCATCAGCTTAGAAGAAACGTTGTTGACGGTAGGATAGACGCGGTCTCCCACTCCGTGCCACATTGAATCGAATCGGGTGAATCCGGTGATTCCGGTCACCTTGGCCCCTTCCTCAAAACTTTCTCCAAAGATCCTTTGGTTGTAGATTCCTCCATAAACTTCATGGTTGACATCTTCCATCCCGGACCCGTAGAGGAGCGGACTGACATGGTTGATCACTTTACCCGGATCGACCGAAATCCGGTCCTGTGCCACAGCTCCGGCACAGAATGCAGCTAATGCGACACAAATGAAGAGTGTTCTTTTCATGTCAGGACTTGTTGTCTAACAATTCTTTCTGGATCTGTTCCAGCGACTTGCCCTTTGTCTCAGGCAGTTTGATTGCGAACACCAGGCTTCCGAGGGCTATCAAAGCAAAGAATCCGAAGATGAATGATTCCCGTCCGTCCTTAAAGAGCACAGGGAAGAACCAGGTCAGTAGGGCGGACCAGACCCAGTGGGTCATGCTGCCGAGCATCTGGCCTTTTGCCCTGACGCTGTTCGGGAACACTTCTGAGATCACTACCCAGATGGTCGCTCCCAGGGACATTGCGAAGAAGGCGATGTAGCCCATCAGGCAGAGGAGCATGTAGTAGCCGTGGATAAGGTTGTACTTGAAGCCGATGGAAACCATGGACAGGGCGATGAACATTCCGACCGCTCCTACAAGCAGGAGTTGCTTGCGTCCGACCTTGTCGATGAGAGACATGCCTATCATCGTGAAGACCAGGTTGGTAAGGCCAACGATGATGGAGTGGACCATCGCTCCTTCTGCAAAGACTCCTGACTGTTCGAATATTCTCGGAGCATAGTACAGGATCGCATTGATTCCGGTAAGCTGGTTGAAAGTTGCGATAAGGAAGGCAATAAGAACCGGAATGGCGTATTTCTTCTGGAAGAGCCGGTCTCCGGCGTCAGCGGTAGCGTGCAGGGATTCTTCGATTTCCCTTATCTCACCGTCAACGTTTGGTTCGCCGATCATGCCAAGGATGGACTTGGCTTCTGGCTGGCGGTTTTTCTTGACAAGCCAGCGCGGGCTTTCCGGAACGGTTACCAGAAGGGTGGCGAACAACATGGCGGGGAAGGCCTCTATGCCGATCATCCATTGCCAGTCATGGGGAACTCCTTTGACCAGGAAGTTGGAAATGTAGGCCAGGACTATTCCCAGGACTATGTTGAATTGGAAAAAAGCCACGAAACGTCCTCTCCAGTCTGAAGGGGAGATCTCAGCAATGTACATGGGTCCTACTACCGAGGATGCACCCACTGCAAGACCTCCAATGAAACGGAAGAACATGAACGAGTACCAATTGACAATCGTGGCGCTTCCGATGGCAGAGATCAGGTACAGCCACGCGATGACAATCAACAGTTTCTTTCTTCCGTACTTCTCTGAAGGCCGGTCACAGATGAATGCACCGATAATCGTTCCGATCAGTGCTGTAGCGATTGTGAAACCATGTGCAAAGCTGGACAAGCCGTAGATTTTCTGGATAGCCTGCTCTGCTCCCGAGATTACCGCCGTGTCGAACCCGAAGAGGAGTCCTCCCAGGGAAGCGACAAAGGCGATATAGAACATTTTTCCTCTGACTTTTGCCATATTCTGAATATTTGTTTTTTTCTTTTTTACACTCCGAATTCTATCCTGCTGATCACGTGGTCCTGGTAGCATTCGTCCAGTTCGACGAAATAGCCGCTCCAGCCCCAGACCCTGACTATCAACTGGCGATGGTTTTCCGGATGGGCTTTTGCATCAAGGAGTTCCTCGCGGTTCACGGTGTTGAGCTGAAGCTGGTGTCCTCCGAGGGTGATGAATGTCTTTACCAGCATTCCCAGCTTGCGGATACTCTCTTCGTTGCTGAAGACCGTCTGGTCGAATTCAAGGGTCAGCGGTCCTCCGTTTATCACCCTTTGGAGGTGGGGCTTGGAAAATGACTTGATCACCGAAATGGGTCCCTTCTGTTTCATGAAAAGGCTCGGTGAATAGTTCGCCGGGATATTTTCCTCGGCAGTGCGTCCGTCCGGCGTAGCACCAAGGTCACGGGCATGCCAGATGTAATACATTGCAGTTCCGGTACCTGCCCTGTAAATGCCACCCCTTTCGTTATGCCTGCCTTCCAGGGCTTTGTCAAAGGAGTCAAGCAGGTCGGTGCCGATAGAATCTACCCAATCGATGTCCTGGCCCATTTTAGGAGCCTCCTTCCGGAGGAGATCCTTCAGCTCGGGATCGTTCTTGAAGTCGGCCTCAAGAGCTGCCAGCAGCCTCTCCGGAGTGACAGTTTTCTCTTCGAAGACATATTTCCTTATGGCAGCCAGGGAGTCGGTTGCAGTGGCGAGTCCGGTACCATGTATTCCGAAATTGTTGTACTTGCAGCCTAGTGAGATATCCTTTGCCTTCTCTATAGTATCCTCCATCAGGAGGGACATCATCGGAGATGGAATCATGTAAAGGTCCTTATGCCTGGCGCAGATGCGGTCGGCTTCCTTTCTGATCTCCTTTTCGACAAGGGAATAGAAGGATCCATAGTCCTTGCATTCCTTCAGTCCGGGAAGGGCGTCTTTAACGCAGGCTGCCAGGGAAAGGCCGTCGATGTTCACTATGTCCATCGCTACCTTCGGGATAATGAATTCCCAACAGGCTGCAACTACATAGTTCCGGGCGTCCTCTTCAGCGTAGCCCTTCCTTACAAGCCCTGGGATTACTACGTCGTCGTTGCTGTACTGTGGAAATCCTAGCCCTATTTTCGTGAGCCGTGACCCCATCTCGAAGATTTCGTCCGGAGTGCGGCTGTCCACCCTGATATTGATCTTCGGATCGATAAGCCTTAGCTCGTAGCTGGCCTTAAGGCACATTTCCGATAGTTCGTTGAAAAGATAGTTGCCGTCGGCATCCCTGCCGCCCAGCACTATGCTCTGGCCGTTGTCTCCCTGCTGCATTCCGGGGTAGAAGTCACTGTCCTTGTTGCAGGTCAGGAAGAATTCCTCCAGAAGGTTGAAGGCCTCTCCCGGGGTCAGGATGCCCTTGTCAATGTCTTGCCTGTAATAAGGGTACATGTACTGGTCAAACCGGCCCAGGGTGTTGTGATAGTTGTCAGCCGCCCAGATTGCGAAGTGGATGATACGAAGGAGTTGAAGGGCTTCCTGGAAGGTCCCAGCACCCTTTGTACGGACGTTGGCAAGCACTGCCGCGGTGTCCTCCTCGCCAATCTCGCGGGCTTTCTCCTCATAGCGGTGTACCAGATCCTGGAGGGAATCGATACATGTGAGGACAGATTCCAGGAATATCTTTCCATCTTTTCCAGTGTTCCCTTTCGCCAGTCGTGCCTTGACTGCATCCTTCCGTGCCTCGAGCCCAAGCCGGATGGTGGTCTCATAGTCAGGGCTGATGTTGCTGACAGTGCCACGCTCATGGATATAATGGGTGGATTTTATTCCTTCCCATTCCTTTTCGGTGTAGATAAAAGGGACGTCCCTGATGGTGCGTGTAAAGACAATCTTTTCACCTGGGAGGATAACCGGATCCTGCTTCTTCATCATCTCCGAAAAGACGGTTGCGCTTCGCATCTGGTCAGGAGTTCCTTCGCGGGCAAAACGTTCGTTCAAGTCCGCAATCCCGGCCTCTTCCGCTGTCTTTACGAAGGCATGGTGCTTTTTCTCAAGCAGATAGGTCCTGAGGGCATCAAGTCTCTCATTCATAGTATCATTGTCTTTATGTTTCCCTTTTCAAACGGTTCAGTGTCCAGCCTCGGCGGGATTTCAGTGTCGAAGCCGGGGAGATATTCACGGCTGACCATTGGGTATTTCGCACCGGCGGTCTTGTGGTAGGGAAGAAGTTCCACCCTCTGGAGACCGGTGGCTCCTTCCAGCAGAGCAGCGGTAGCTTCGAGGTTATCCCTGCCGTCATTGACCCCAGGAATCAGGGGAATCCTCGCGATGAATGGTTTTCCTGAACCTATCAAGGTCTCCAGGTTGCTGAGAATAAGCGCATTGCTCTGCCCTGTCCACTCCATGTGCCGCTTCGGATCAACCATCTTTATGTCTATCATGACAAGGTCAACCTTATCTGTCACCATCCTGAATACTTCCTTCGGGGCGTAACCGCTTGTCTCAATCGCGGTGTGGATCCTTCCGCCGAGTTTTTCAATCACTTCCAACAGGAACTGCGCCTGTGATAACGGCTCTCCGCCGGTGAAGGTCACGCCACCTCCGTTCATCTTGAATATTTCCTCGTTCCTAAGTAGTTTGGACGCCAGTTCTTCCGGGGACAATCTTTCCCCGCAGACGCTTTTCTCTCCCTTTTTAACCATCGTTTCGGGTTCGAAACCCTGTCCCTCGGGATTATGGCACCATGTACAACGCAGCGGACAACCCTTCAGGAAAATTGTGGTGCGTATTCCAGGGCCGTCATGGATTGCGAATTCCTCTATGCTGAAGACAGTTCCAGATGTCATCTTAAAAATGTGGCGCAGATTACACGAATATAACTCATTTTTCTGAGTATTACTCCATTTTTTGCCATAAGAATACTATCTTTACAACCCAAATGAACCGTAGGAACTACAGATCGAGGAATATCCTGACTATTGCTTTCGTAGTCATGATGCTCTTCAATTATGCCAATGCCACAATGTTCTGGCATTGCCACAAGATTGGAGGCTCCTCGATAATGCATTCCCACATCTATTGGAAAACGCACGCTTCGGGCAATTCCGACGGTGGACATACGACGGGGCAGATCCAGATCCTCGACATTATCTGTCACTCAGACTGCACTGCCGGCACCATACCTGAAATCCATCTGGAGAGATATGATGTCTTAGAGTATGTTTTCCAGGATGAGATTGTTCCAGTAGTCAGTACGGATCATTCAAACACCCTTTCTCTCAGGGGCCCTCCTTCGCTGGTTTGATGTTATCCGCGCCTTCTTTGGCGCAAATGATTATCATTGACGAACCAGCAAATAAACATGAAATACAATTTTATCGCGCTGATGCTCCTTGCATCGGTATTGTGTGGATGCAGGACCGGAAAAAGTAACGACGGAGAGTCGTCGACCGGATTCATCCTCGAAGGAAACAAAGTCAAGATAGAAGCAGGGTCTCCCCTTGAGAGTAAACTGAAACTGACCCAGCTGCAAAAAGAAGATATCAATCAGGGGTTTACTGTGACGGCAAGTGTCTCGCCAAGGCCTGACGGCTATGCCGAAGTCGGTGCACCATTCAACGGAAGGGTGACGCGTTCGGCGGTACGCCTGGGAGACAGGGTCTACAGGGGACAGGTACTCTTTGAAATGTCTTCCCCGGATTTCATGGCAGCCGTAAAGGACTATCTTGAAAGCAACAACGCATATTCGGTGGCCTCTGCTAACCTCAGCCGCAAATCTTCGCTGCGGGAGTCCGGGGTAGTGTCCGAACGGGAGTGGGAAGATGCGAAGAGGGAGGCGTCTGATGCAGAGACGGCCCTTGCCCTTTCACGCCAGGTTTTGTCTGTCTTCGGGGTTAATCCCGCAAATGTCCAGATGGGACAGCCTCTGAGGGTGATTTCGCCGATTTCGGGCACTGTCGTGAAGAATAACCTGGTACTCGGTCAGATACTCTCTGATGATTCTGAACCGCCTGTGGCTGTCGCCGACCTGTCCAGGGTCTGGGTGACCGCCAATGTTCGGGAGAATTCCGTCCGCAGGCTGGCAAAGGGTCAGGAGGCATCTGTGATCCTTCCTTCGGGAGATCCGCTTTCCGGGAACATTTTCTATGTAGGGGATATCCTTGATGACAAGACCAGGACGATCCCTGTGGTGATAGAATGTCCCAATCCGGAAAAAACCCTGAAGCCCGGAATGTTCGTATCGTCTCGTTTCACTGTCAATGACAAGGATGCGATAGTCATCCCTGCTACCGCTGTGTTCCAGAGCCAGGAGCATCCGTTCGTCTATGTCCTGGAAGAGGGGTTGACCTTCGAGAAAAGGCCAGTCCGGCTTGAAAGCCTGGACGCCGGCAAGATGCTTGTTCTGGAAGGCCTTGATGAAGGAGAGACGATCATTGCCGATGGAGGCATCTATCTAAGCCGTTAGGAGCCATGGACGCATTCTTCAAGTACCTCCTAAGGCGGAGATGGCTCATCGCCTCCATATTCTTCGTGTTGTGCCTTTTCGGAATATATTCATGGACAAGGCTTTCCATCGATGCCTATCCCGACATCGCTGACGTTACCGTCCACGTGGTCACCCAGATTCCGGGACTTGCCGCGGAAGAGATTGAGCAGCAGATCACCATCCCGCTTGAAAGGGCGTTGAACGGTCTTCCTTCCCTTACGATGATGAGGGGCAAGAATTCTTTCGGGTTATCCCTGATCGTTCTGGTATTCGAAGATGGGACAGACGATTATTGGGCTCGCCAACGAGTTCAGGAATGCATAGGCGATGTCGAACTTCCCTATGGCGCCGTCCCTGAATTGAATCCCCTCACTTCCCCTACCGGGGAGATTTACCGTTATGTTCTCGTCGGAGACAATTCCGTTTCTCTCAGGGAATTGTCCGACTTGAACCAGTGGACGGTGATCCCAGCGTTGAAACAGGTCCAGGGAGTTGCGGATGTCAGCAATTTCGGAGGTTTGACTACCCAGTACCAGATAGAGATCGATCCTGACAGGCTTGCGGCCTACGATCTCTCCCTCGATGAGGTAACAGAGGCCCTGGAAAGGAATAATTCCAACGCTGGCGGAAGCCGTATCTCGGTCGGTGACGTGAGCTATGTCATCCGTGGAATCGGCCAGGTGACCGATCTCGAGGACATGGGGGGCATAGTAGTCAAGAACGACGACGGTGTGCCGGTGTTCCTGAGGGATCTCGGAGAATTGAAATACGGCAACCTCGAACGGAAAGGCATCCTCGGATACGTCGATGACGAGGTTTCGTTCAGCGACGGAGTGGAGGGTATCGTTCAGATGCTTCGTTACCAGAACCCTTCCGAAGTACTCTCGAAGGTCCACAAGGTTGTGGATAACCTTAACGAAAATGTACTTCCTGAGAATGTCCGGATCAAAATGTTCATGGACAGGACCGAGCTGGTCGGAACGACCTTGCATACTGTACAGCACACACTGTTGTTCGGAATGCTGCTTGTCATAGCAATTCTCCTTCTCTTCTTAGGAAGTCCCCGGAGCGCCCTTGCAGTGGCGATCACGATCCCGATAGCCCTTCTGTTTGCTTTCATTCTGATGCACCTGACGGGTATTCCGGCCAATCTCCTCAGCCTTGGAGCAATTGATTTCGGAATCCTTGTGGATGGAGCCATAGTGATGATGGAGACAGTTTTGAAACTCAGGGAAGAGGACACATCAAAACCTTTGTACGGTGATTCCGTGGTAACCCACGTGAAGGAAGTGGCCAGGCCGATACTGTTCTCCACCCTTATCATAATAATGGCTTATCTGCCGCTGTTCACTTTTGAGAGGATCGAGAAGAAACTGTTCACCCCGATGGCTTACACGGTAGGATATGCACTTCTGGGAGCGCTTTCGGTGGCATTGATCCTAATCCCGGGGCTGTCTTACGCCATCTACAAGAAGCCCGGCAAGGTGTTCAGGAACAAGTTCATGGAAAGTTTGAACGTCCGTTACAAGGGCTTGACATCCAGATTGCTCCATAACCCCAAGCCGGTCTTCACCACCATGGGAGTCATTCTGGCGGCCGTGATTGTGATGTTCATTACTGTCGGAAAGGATTTCCTGCCCAACCTGGATGAGGGAGGAATATGGATACAGGCCCAGACGCCTCCTGGCATATCACTGGAGAAATCCTCGCAGATGGCGGATGAACTCAGGAACACCCTCAAGGATGAATTCGAAGAAGTGACCTATGTGATGACCCAGGTCGGACGTGATGATGCTGGTTCCGAGGAGTTTACGTCATCCCACATCGAGATCTGTGTCGGTCTGAAACCATATTCACAATGGAAGTTCGGAAAGTCAAAGGAGGATTTGGTAGATGAGATGTCCGAAAGGATTTCTCAGATGCCCGGCTACATTGTGGGCTTCTCGCAACCGATCATAGACATGGTCATGGACCAGATCGCCGGTTCCCACAGTGACCTGGCCATGAAAATATATGGTGAGGATCTTGACGAGGCCAGAAGGATTGCGGAAGAGGTCCAGAAGGTGATCTCCGGAATCAAAGGAGCCGCTGATGTGGTTATCGACCAGGAACCGCCACTCCCTCAGTTGAAGATAAAGGTGGACCGTGAGAAGGTTGCATATTACGGGATAGGTGTTGCCGATGTATCCGACCTTATCGAGACCGCCATAGGCGGCAGGGCTGTATCCCAGGTCTTCGTGGGCAGCAAGGTTTATGATGTTATCTGCCGTTTCAGGGAAGATTCCAGGGACACTCCGGAAAAGATTGCCAACTTGCCCTTGGTCACCGCTTCAGGTTCCAGGATTCCTCTTTCTGCCGTTGCCGACATCACTACCGAGCTTGGTCCGAGCACTATTGTCCGGGAAATGGGCAAGCGGCATCAAATAGTCCGAGTTAACCTCAGGGGCAAGGATCTTTCTACCTTCGTACATGAAGCTGATGAAAAGATAGCCAAGGAGGTCAGCTACGACCACACCGCTTTCTCCCTCAAATGGGATGGGCAGTTCGAGAATCAGAACAGGGCTTATTCAAGACTGGCGATAATCATTCCTTTCGTCCTTGCCCTGATGTTCCTGATGCTCTTCTGGGCATTCGGTTACTTCAGGCAGGCAGCCCTGCTTATCTCCCTCCTGCCGCTTGCCCTGTTCGGGGGTCTGCTTGCCTTGAACGTGAGAGGAATGACATTCAACGTGTCTTCTGCGGTTGGATTCATAGCCCTCTTCGGTTTGACCATCCAGAATGGAGTCATCATGATCTCTCACATCAACAGTATCAGGAGGAAGGGAAGGCCTCTTTATGATGCTGTGGTTGAAGGTGCGTCTCACAGGTTACGTCCGGTTCTCATGACAGCCACGGTGGCCGTACTCGGCCTTCTGCCAGCATCCCTTGCCACAGGCATCGGTTCGGATGTCCAGAGGCCCCTTGCGACGGTCATCGTGTACGGTCTCCTGTTCTCTACCATAATCACCCTTTTCATCCTTCCTACCCTATATTACCTGGTAGAGAAACGCGTTGAAATGAAACCCAAGAAAGACAATGAAGAAGATTTTTAGCTTGCTGGCCGTAGCCTGCCTTCCATTTGCCGCTGCCGCGCAGACTTTCGACTCGTTCATGTCAGCAGTCGAGAAGCACAACTCAGGCTATCTCGCCGAGAAGTACAATATTGACATCGCGGAAGCAAATACCCAGGCCGCGAAGGTGTTCAACGATCCCGAGTTTTCCGTTGAATATGGAGACAATCAGGACCGCGTGCTTATGATGGGACGTTCCCTTGAAGCAGGATTATCCTACAGTTTCAACATCGGTAATCCCAGGAAGGCCAGGATTTCAGTGGCGAGGAGTGAGGAAGAGATTACCAAGGCTTTGGTCGCGGACTATTTCCGCAATCTCAGAAAGGATGCCATGATTGCCTGGGCTGAGGCTTGGGAAGCACGGGAAATGAGTTCCCTGAAGAAGTCATCTTCAGAAAGCATGGCTTCCCTTGCCGCTTCTGACAGCCTCAGGGCCGCTGCAGGTGAGATTGGCCGGATTGATGCCAAGCAGTCCTCGATCGAGGCCAGGACATTCAGGGGAGACTGGCTCAGGGCCCAGGCTGATTATTCCAACGCGCTGACAAACCTGTCAGTCCTTTCCGGAGGAATGCCCTTTTCTGACATTGAATATGGAGACCTCCGTACAGCACCGGTAGATCCTTCCGTGGAAGCCCTCGTAGCCATGGCCCTGGAAAGAAGGACCGATCTGAAAGCTGCCCTTCTGTCGAAGGACTTGTCCGAGAAGAACCTTGCCCTCGTACGGGCGGAGATGGCCCCTGAACTTGGTTTGAACATGGGCTATTCCTACAACAAGGAGGTCCGCAACGAGATCGCTCCCGCCCCGAAATTCAACGGAGTGACAGTAGGTGTGGCGATACCTTTGAAGTTCTCTTCTGCCAACAAAGGTAACCGTAAAGCTGCGGAAAACGCAGTGTTGCAGGCTGATGCCGCCTATGAGGAGGCGTGCAGGCAGATCGAGGCGGAGGTAAGGATGGCATGGGCCTCTTACCAGGCTGCTCTTAAGGCTGCGGAGGAATGCTCAGACAGCATGCTTGCCGATGCCGGAGACATTCTTGAAAGCAGGATGAAAGCCTACAGGCAAGGTGAATCCTCGCTGCTGGACTATCTGCTGGCGGTCAGGGTCTATAACGACACGGCCGAGTCTTGTATAGGTGCAAAAGCGGCCTTGTTCTCATCTTGGGCGGAATTGCTTGCTGCAGTCGGGTTAAATTCTTAATTTTACATCAGTTCAACTGTTGTAAAATGACCAGACATTATTTAATTGCCTTTGTGGCGGTACTGTCTTTAGTCTTGTCCGGGTGCTCCGGAGAAAAGGCGGAAGAGACAGTATGGGGCGACTATGTGGTTGCCTGCGGTGATACAGACCTTTACATAGTGGATGCCTCGAAGTCAACCGATGATTCTTTGGCGGTACTCTGGCATTGGAACGTTTTCGAGTCCTATGGCCAGATTCCGGATGACTACAGGCACAAGATCCGGGTTCTGGACGACTGCAAGCCGGTGGATGGAGGTGAGCATCTCCTGCTGACTTCATCTGCGGGAGGAACACTTCTGCTGGACATCACCACAAAGAAATGCCTGTTCTACGCAAGTACTCCGATGGCCCATTCAGCCGACAAACTTCCCGGAGACAGGATAGCAGTAGCCAATTCGACCAATCCCCAAGGCAACAGCCTTGAGATCTACGATGTTTCCAATCCGGACGTCTGTGTCTGGAAAGATACCCTCTACAGCGGCCACGGGGCTGTCTGGTCGGAGAAATATTCATCACTGTTTGCCTTGGGATTCGACGAACTGAGGAGATATTCCCTCAAGGACTGGGAGACAAAATCCCCTTCCCTTGTGCTTGAAGAAACATTCAAGCTTCCGGGCACCGGAGGGCACGACCTTTACAAGGCCGGAGAGAACGCTTTGACAGTAACCAACTCTTTGGGGACATATGTGTTTGACATCCAGGGTAAGACCTTCACTCCGTTCGCCCCTCTTGAAGGCGTCCGGAATGTCAAGTCGCTCAATTACGACCCTTCCACCGGGACAGTTGTGTACACCAAGGGAGAGACAAGCTGGTGGACCAATCATGTGTACATAAAGAGTCCGGACAAGGTTCTGGGTTTCGATCCCGAATGGAGGCTCTACAAGGTCAGGGTGTTGCCTGAACTCAAATTCACTCCGGTTCCGGATCCGGCTATCCGCTGCGAAGGCACAAATCTCCGTATATTCGATGACAACATCTGGCAATATGACTCGGAGAAGGTTCCTGAGAAATGGTTGCCGCTCGGGATAGACCCCCGTGATTCGGTCCGCAGCATCGGTTTTGCCAAACTGGTATCTGACTACAGGCCGGACATAGTGACCCTTCAGGAGTATTCATCACATATGGATGCCCGCCTGGCTCCGAAACTCCGTGCCCTGGGATTCACCAACGCTTGTGAGGAGGATGGGTCCTGGAACTTTACTCCAGTCTTCTACGACAGCACCGTGGTTGAACTTCTAAAGGTCAGGTACAACCTGTACACTCCTAAAACCTACAGCAATGCCAACACCAAGTCTTTCACTTCTGCGGTTTTCAGCCACAGGGAGACCGGCAAGTCATTCGCGATCCTGAACACACATCTTTGGTGGAGGCCTGACGAACAGCAGCCCGGCAGTGAAATGGCCCGCGCGTCACAGATCCGCCTGATGATGGCAGAATCGGAGGCAATCAAAGCCGAATACGGATGTACGGTTTTCCTCATGGGAGACATGAACTGCGAGGAGGAGACCATACCGATAAAGCAGTTGACCGAAGGAGGCTATATTCCTTGCTATAAGGTGGCTAAGGTGTTCGGTGACAACAATAACGGTCACCATCGCTGCGACGCCAGCGGCTATTCGGCTGAAAGCAACCGCAAGGGTCCTGACCGTGCCACCGGTGCCCTCGACCATTTCTTCATCCACAATGCTCCGGAAGGTACAGAAGTCCTCAAGTATTTCTGCATACTTGATGATTATACCCTTCCACTTACCGACCACTACCCGAATTACGTTGACGTCAAACTTTAGCTTACAGTGAGAATGCTTGGATTCTTGTTGGCGCTGGCCCTTCCTTTTACAGTTTCGGCAACCGGCCCACAAAAGCCCACGGGTCTTATGACCGACCTGGTCGAACACACGGAGACTGTCTGGTCCGGTGGTTATTCCACAGACCTTCCTTTGAAGGATGTACAAAGGGCGAAGGGAGATTTCCAGACTGTGGAGATACGCTCCCTCCGACCTTCTTTCTCATGGATAGTTCCCGGAGACATGGGAACCAGACAGGTTGCCTGGCAGGTAATCCTGTCTTCGTCTGAAGACAAGGCGGGCTCCCTTGAGGGTGACCTCTGGGACAGCGGATGGGTGCGTGACAACCGTTCTGTCGGGGTGAGATATGGTGGAACTCCTTTGGAACCATCGAAGGTTTACTACTGGAGGGTACGGGTGAGCACTGATTCTACCGGAGAAAGCGGGTGGTCAGGAATAAAGGCTTTCCGTACAGCCACGGAACTTTCTGAATATGCGACACCGTCCTATCCCCTTGTTAAGGAGAGCCAGAGGCCATCGGCCCTGAACAAGGCAGGGGATGCCTGGGTAGCCGATTTCGGAAAGGATGCCTTCGCCCAGTTGAAGGTGACACTATATTCAGAGACCGATGGTGACACTGTCAGGGTGCATTTGGGAGAGCGCATGGAAGAAGGAAGGGTTCTGCGGAATCCAACCACCAGCGCCCGTTACCAGATGCATTCCATAGCCCTTCGAAAGGGCACCCACACTTACAGGATAGTCATCCCCCCTGACAAGAGGAACACCGGTCCGGCAGCAGTGAAGATGCCTGAATATATCGGCGAAGTACTGCCTTTCCGTTACTGCGAGATTGAAGGCTACAAGGTCACTCTTCATCAGAATGATCTGGAAAGGGAAATGGTAAGTTATCCCTTTGACATGGATGCTGCATCATTCTCAAGCAGCGACCCTATCCTGAACCAGGTTTGGGACATCTGCCGTTATTCTGTGAAGGCGACTTCCTTTACCGGTCTGTTTGTGGACGGTGACAGGGAACGTATCCCTTATGAGGCGGACGCCCTTATCAGCCAGCTCTGCCATTATGCAGCCGACAGGGAATTCACACTCTCCCGCAGGACAATTGAATATCTCCTCGACTATCCAACCTGGCCTACTGAATGGATCCTTCAGGCGGTTTTGATGGCTTGGAACGATTATCTCTACACTGGGGATACCCGTCTTCTGGAAAGCCGTTACGACATCCTGAGGGCTCATTGCATGGAATCCCTCATTCAGGGTAACGGTTTGATGAGTACCACTTTGAATCCTCAGGAGAAGCCTTTCCTCGAATCAATCCGCAGGAATGAGAAGATCCGCGACATAGTGGACTGGCCCCATTCAGGCTCCCTCGGCCTTGCTCCCGGCTATGGTGGAGAAGATGACGGTTTTGTCTATTCTGACTACAATGCTGTGGTCAATGCTTATGCTTACCGGGCGCTACTCCTGATGGGAGAAATAGCTTCTGTCCTTAATAAGGATACCGATGCTTTAGAGCTGCTTGGCAAGGCTGATGTCCTTAAGAAAGCCTTCCGGAAAGCGTTTTATGACAAGAAGAAGGGGTTTTTTGTTGATGGCCCTTCGACAGGCTCAGGGAACGTGGAGAGGCATGCTTCCCTCCATTCAAACATGTTCGCCCTTCTCTTTGGACTGGTTCCTGAAAAGAATACCAAGAAGGTGGCCGTTTTTATGATTTCAAGGGGTATGGCCTGCAGTGTCTATGGTTCGCAGTTCCTTCTTGAAGCCCTGTACCAGTCCGGAAGAGGAGAGGATGCTCTCCGCCTGATGACTGACCAGTCCCTTCGCAGCTGGTACAATATGATCCGTGTCGGCTCCACTATTACCCTCGAGGCCTGGGATGACTCGTTTAAGCCGAACCAGGACTGGAACCACCTGTGGGGTGCTGCCCCCGGCAATATAATTCCTTTCCGCCTCATGGGTGTGATGCCCTTGGAACCAGGATTCGCTAAAGTCAGGATCCAACCCCAGCCTGGCAGCCTTGAGCAGGCCGAAATGGCCCTCCCTACCATCCGTGGAACCATCCGGATGAAAATAACGAACACGCCCCTGAAGAAAAGCGTGTCCGTCGATCTTCCTGCCAACAT
>JAEEGF011064017.1_pt1 | contig 22652 bp, 24 predicted proteins | sample 9134171 | NCBI WGS metagenome assembly JAEEGF01 (sample SAMN16246542, study PRJNA631951) | gut metagenome | biome: gut microbiome; feature: rumen; material: AP-attached | host: Bos | place: Iran: Karaj | collected 2018-10 | reverse complement strand
AAGGTTAAAGCTTCCGCCGTAGATGGTGGATGATGCTATAACATGGTCGCCTGCGCCTGCAAGATTAAATACGGAAAAGAATGTGGCCGCCTGACCGGATGATGTGAGCATTGCTGCCGTACCGCCTTCAAGCGCGGCAATCTTTGCGGCTGTGGCGTCGTTTGTGGGGTTCTGAAGTCTTGTGTAGAAATACCCGGATGCCTCAAGATCAAAAAGCTTTCCCATGTCTGCACTGGTATCATATTTAAATGTGGTACTCTGTACTATAGGGTGAAGCCTTGATTCTCCGTTTTTGGGTGTATATCCTGCTTCGATGCATTTGGTTTCGGTTCTCATTTTTCCCTCCTGTTTTTCAAAAAAGATCTCAAAAATGTTTTAGCATCTTTTAAAGTGTCTATTATACTACACTGTTTTCATATTTTCCAGCAGAAAATGAATAAAAAAATTGAAATGCACCCTCCAAATGTGGTACACTATAACCGGTCCTTTATCATATCCATAATAGGACATATCCCATTTTAAGAAACAAGGAGCAATTACCATGCAAAATGAAGATCGTTTTTTCCCCGCGCACCCAAAGTCTTCCGTAAAGAAGACGGTCGCTGTTATAAGCGGTAAGGGCGGGGTCGGCAAATCCACCGTAACATCCCTGCTTGCAAGCGCCATGAATAAAAAGGGATACCGCGTGGGTATCCTTGATGCAGACATAACAGGGCCTTCCATAGCCCAGGCTTTTAACATACACTCGCGCCCGGGCGCGGAAAAGGACGGGCTTTTGCCGGTAAAAAGCGCAGGCGGAGTCGAGATATTAAGCATAAACATGATGCTGAAAAATGAGACCGACCCTGTCATTTGGAGAGGCCCGGTGCTGAACAATACTTTAAAAACATTCTGGTCGGATGTTATCTGGAGGGATATCGATTTTCTGTTCCTTGATATGCCCCCCGGGACGGGGGATGTGCCGCTTACCGTTTTCCAAAGCTTTCCTTTGGACGGATGCATAGTTGTGACCTCTCCCCAGGACCTTGCGCAGATGGTCGTGTCCAAATCCGTGCGAATGGCCGAGATGATGGATATTCCGGTAATAGGCGCTGTAGAAAATTACAGCTATATCACCTGTCCGGACTGCGGAAAGAAGATCTTTCTTTTCGGCGAAGGGCGCACGGAAAAGATTGCGAGCGAAAAAGGGATCCGATTACTTGACACTCTTCCTGCAGATCCTGCGCTTGCATCTTATATGGATGCGGGGCGCATAGAAGATGCGGACACTGCTTTGGTAGAGGCCGCCGCCGCCGCGGTTGAGGCGCTTATAAAAGGATAAAAAAAAGACCCCCGGCCCTGTTTTAAAAAACAGGCCGAGGGTCTTTCATTTTACTGATCATACTTTAAACCTGTATCCCACACCCCAGATAGTTTCGATGTATTTCGGGTTTGCGGTATCGGCTTCGATCTTTTCCCTGATCTTTTTGATATGAACGGTTACGGTCGCGATATCACCGCCAAGGCTCTTCATGTTCCAGATGTTTTCGAAAAGCTCTTCCTTTGTGTAGACGTGATTGGGGTTTTCCGCAAGGAATGTAAGAAGGTCGTATTCCTTGGTGGTAAGCACCTTTTCTTCTCCGTTTACATATACTCTTCTTGCGGTCTTGTCGATCGTCAGGCCGTTTATGTCTATGGTCTGATTCTTAAGATGGCCGGAATAGAGTCTTTCATAGCGGCTCAAATGCGCCTTTACGCGGGCAACCAGCTCACTTGGAGAAAAAGGCTTTGTGATATAATCGTCCGCGCCGAGCCCAAGGCCGCGGATCTTGTCGATATCGTCCTTCTTTGCGGAAACCATGAGTATGGGCATTTCCTTTTCGGCACGAAGCCTCTTGCAGACTTCAAAGCCGTCAAGCCCGGGAAGCATGAGATCCAAAATGACCATGTCATAGTCGCTCGCAAGCGCTTCCTCAAGACCGCTTTCGCCGTCGTTTCTGAGCGTAACTTCAAAATCACTGAGTTCAAGATAATCCTTCTCAAGCTCTGCGATAGATTCCTCATCTTCAACTATAAGAATCCTGTTCATTTTCTCTCTCCTCCTTTATCATGGGGAATTCCATATGCATGATGGTTCCCGTGTTTTCTTTTGATGTTGCCCAGACTTTGCCGCCGTGGTCCTCCACTATCTTTTTAACTATTGCAAGCCCTATGCCGCTGCCCTGGGCGGGACCGTGCCTTGATGCATCGGTACGATAGAACCTGTCAAATATCTTCGGAAGGTCTTCAGCTGACATCCCGCAACCGTTATCTTCAAGCTCAACTCTTATTTTAGCATTTTTTTCGCTGATGCGCAATGCTATACGGCGCTGATTTTTATTCATATATTTGACGGAATTGCCGACAATGTTGTTTAAGACCCTGCGGAGCTGTTCGGGGTCCGCTTTTATCCTTGCTCCTGCGGGAGCAAAATTTGAATATGTGAAATCTATGCCTTCAGATTCAAGCTCGTTTGAATAGTCGTATTCGCAGTCGTCAAAGAAATCCTTCACATCGATCTCGTCGAAATTGTATTTAAGTCCTCCGCCGTCCATCTTTGAATAAGATGTCAGCTCTTCTATGAGCCTTGTCATATCATCTGCCTTGACAGCAATTGTCTGCAGATATTTTTTCTGCTTTTCCGGCGTTTTTGCAACTCCTTCAAGCAGCCCCTCCGCATAGCCCTTTATGGTGGTTATGGGTGTTTTTAGATCGTGTGAGATATTGCTTATGAGCTGACGGCTCATCTCATCCTGCTTTACCTTTTCCTCTGCGTTTTCCTTAAGCCTTTTTCTCAGCTCATCTATATCGGCGGCGAGCTTTCCCAGCTCGTCCTTTCCTATTTTTATCGAAAAATCCAGATTGCCGTCCTTTATGTTCTGCGTCGCGCACCTTATCGCATTTATGGGCCTTCCTATCGACCTGTTCAGCCAGAACACCAGAAATACACCGGTCAGGGCAAGGATCAAAAGGATGGTGACGAGCACAAGATATGCTATGTCTTTTATCTCAGGTAGGGTCTTGTTAAGATCCGTGAAGACATAGGCTTCACCTTTCCTGCCCCCGGAAAAATTTATTTTGACGACGTTATATATGAACCCGTATTCCTGTGCGATGCTGTATTTTTCTTCTTTTTTTGCCTGTAACGCGGTGTTTATGACCGCAAGAGATTCGTTGTTGCTTCCGTTATATGTCATTTCGCCGTCAACGAACACGACGATGAATGAATTCTTTTTGTGGCAATCCTCATTCAGCCTGCCAAGGAAATCATCCCTAAGGAAATCATCCGAATTCTTGTTTTCCGCCTCCAAAACGCCCGTTTTAGCCTGATCGGCAAGCATCTCCGCTATTTTAAGCGATGCGCCCGCAAACCCGTCATATGCGCCGTCAAGCTGATAACCCTTTATCATGTTCTTCCACTGAGGTATCAGGAAGGTCGTTCCTATACCTGCAAACAGTATTATCGGAAGGATCGCTATCAGGCAGAAAGCGATCATAAGTCTGGTCTTGAATTTCACCTCAGTTGCCCCCCAAGCATGCATTGACCACATCAAATGATATTTGACCGCATAGTAAAACGGCTGTCATGTTTTTATTATATATCACATTTTTATACAAAGTACAATTATAAAAACCGATATATGCAAATAAAAGCATTGCATTTTACCGGCTTATAATGCTATTATACCGGTCAAGGACTTCATTTGAAAAAGGCGGTAAAAATGAAACGCGTAATAACATATGGTACATTTGATCTGTTGCATTACGGGCATATCAATCTTTTAAAAAGGGCCAAGGCACTCGGCGATTATCTTATCGTCGCCGTCTCGACCGACGAATTCAACCAAAACGAAAAGCATAAAAAATGCTATTTCACCTATGAACAGCGAAAGGCTTTGGTGGAAGCCGTACGATATGTGGACCTTGTTATTCCGGAGGAGAGCTGGGGGCAAAAAAGGTCTGACATACACGATTACTGTGTCGATATATTTGTAATGGGCGATGACTGGAAGGGAAAATTTGATTTTCTTAAGGAAGAAGGCGCGGAAGTCATCTATCTTGAAAGAACGCCCGAGATCAGCTCAAGCCGCATAAAAAAAGATCTGTATGACGCAAATGCGGTAAGTGAAGAAAACCGGGTGGCGCCGGATAAAATAAATACCGACCCGAAATGTTAAGGAGGAAAAAATGAAGATAGGAATAGTGATCGCGATAGTCCGCGAGCTTAAAGCATTTCTTGACAGCGCTTACGATGTGGAAGTGATAAAGGAAAAGTATCATGAGGTATATAAGACAAAGATCAACGGAAATGATGTTTTTGCAGTAAGATCCGGATACGGAGAGATAGATGCCGCTGCGGCAACGCAGCTTCTTATCTCAAAATATGACTGTGAAGTCATCTTAAACTTCGGAGTTGTCGGTGCGCTTGACAAAAGCCTCAAGGTGGACGATCTGTTTGTGGTCAGGAATTCATGCAACTACGGATATGATGTTTCGCCGATAGACCCGGTTAAAGAACATCAGTATGAGGAATTCGAAGACATCTTCATCCCCTTTGATGCGGGGCTCATATCAGAGGTAAAGAAGCTTTATCCGGACATAAAAGAAGCAAACTGTGCTTCAAGCGACCGCTTCGTGGAGGATAAGGAGCTTAAGATATCTTTAAACAGAGATCTTGGCTGCAATATCTGCGACATGGAATCCGCCGCAATCGGAAGAATATCCTACCTTAACGGTGTCAAAGCTCTTTCCATCAAATGTATAAGCGATACCTTTGACGGGGATGGCGGGGATTTTAATACAAATGTGACCAAAAGCGCAGCTAAGGCATTTGACCTTATGCTCAGGTATATTCTCTCTATAAACGCGTAAAGGACAGGCAAAGGTAAAAGATGTCTCAGAAAGAAAAGATCGGTTTTAAAGAATTTTTAAAGAAAAAGAATATTGAGATCTCGTGGCACAGATATTTGATCGATGCCATGGGTTCTATGGCACAGGGTCTGTTTGCATCGCTTCTGATAGGCACGATACTCGGAACCATCGGAACGCAGTTTGGCATAAAGGCTTTGGAAGAAATGGGCGGATATGCCAAGGCTGTTGCGGGACCTGCAATGGCGGTAGCTATCGCTTTTTCCCTAAAGGCTCCCAACCTGGTACTGTTTTCGATGCTTGCGGTAGGAAGCGCCTCTAATGCGATAGGCGGCGCCGGCGGGCCTTTGGCAGTTTTGATAATCGCCATCATAGCGACAGAATTCGGAAAGCTTGTTTCAAAGGAGACAAAGATAGATATTCTGGTCACTCCTCTTGTGAGCATCGGTGTGGGCGTCGGTCTTGCAATGCTTATCGCAAAGCCCATCGGCGATGGGGCCGCAAAGGTCGGCGACATGATCATGTGGGCGACTGATCTCCAGCCCTTCCTTATGGGTATTCTGGTATCCGTACTTGTCGGTGTTGCCCTTACGCTTCCTATCAGCTCTGCAGCCATATGCGCTGCTCTTTCACTCACCGGACTTGCCGGGGGTGCCGCAGTCGCAGGCTGCTGTGCGCAGATGGTCGGCTTTGCGGTAATGAGCTTTAAGGAAAACGGTGTCGGCGGACTTGTTTCCCAGGGCATCGGAACGAGCATGCTGCAGATGGGAAATATCGTCAAAAACCCGCGTATCTGGATCCCGCCCATTTTGGCATCTGCCATAACAGGTCCTCTTGCGACCTGCGTTTTCGGGCTCCAGATGAACGGCGCGCCCATATCTTCCGGAATGGGGACCTGCGGTTTTGTTGGCCAGATCGGCGTCTACACCGGCTGGGTGAATGATGTTGCTTCCGGCGCAAAGGATGCTATCACCGCTATGGACTGGACCGGGCTCATACTTATATGCTTTGTGCTTCCGGCTGTGCTTTCGTGGGTATTTGGAAAGATCTTGCGGAAGATCAACTGGATAAAGGAAAATGATCTTAAGCTGCCGGAGTAAGGCTTTTGAATTTAGGTTTTTAACGGCGCAGGCCGAGAGTATATCCCCGCGGGTGCTGAAAAAGGTTATGCACCCGCGGGGATATACTCTCGGCATATGTTATTTACATTTCCATAAGGCCATCGGATGATTACGTATCCGACTTACAATTTCATCATCCTTAAAAAGCAGTTCTGGTTTGTAATCCTTCAAAACAAACCTTTCCATATACTCCATTTCTTCATCTGTCGTTTTCATAAGCGCGGCAATGTAATTCTTAGCTTGTTGTTTCTTACTTTCAAGATCAAACTTTTCTTTTACAGCCAGTACCGGGAACAGATCCGTTTTGATTTTTGAAAAAATGAGGCTGTCTATGGCAGATGTATCAAAATTCTTATTCACTTCCTTGGCAGAGATAGTTGCGTAGAATATAATGCATTTTCTGAATATATCCTCTTCATCCGAAAACAGCTTCGCATCAATCATATTGCAAAAATCATACAGATCCCTTGCGGCCGCCCTGCTTATCAAAGCATTTGTCTTTGCTGAAAACATCTCAATAGTAGCAACTGTTTTGATACATATCGGTTCTCCAAAGGCATCAGTTACAAGCTCTCTGTCTTCCGCCGGAAGCACATGTTCTCTAAGTGAATAGTTTACTTCAATTTTGATCATATCTTTGTTGCCGGCTGCATTTACATAGTTGAAATGAAATGCGTCAAGGCTGTGACTGAATCTGGACATATCCGATAACAAATAGCCTTGCTCTTCCATGTAACGTTTTAGAATCTCTGTCAATCGCGTTCTTTCATTTATAGTTTCATCTCTATTCAGATTAGGAACAAAGTCCAAGTCTATGTCGACAGACAATCTTGGAAGATTGAAAACGGTAAGATTTATTGCTGTCCCTCCTTTAAGCAGCAAATGATCTCTCATATATTCATTTGAATTGAGAAACTCAAGAATCGTTTTAAGCCGAAGAGCTTTTTCAAACATGTCACGATTAAATCCGTATTCATGTGCTCTATCATCAAGTTCTCTTCTATTATATTGCGGCATCTTCTGCTCCTCCGTTCTTCATCCATTTAATATTTTGAGGATATACGAGTTTCCATTCACCGGAATAAGCCGGCTCATTTATACCATTTGTCAGATAACGTTTGGAACTTCCGCTCCTATCCTTGCATATATTAATAAATTCATTGCTTATATCAAGCTCGATCTGATATTCACTAAAAATGAAACCGGTCTTTTGATATAAAAAAGCGTTGTCATATAAGGCAAGATATTTAAGCATTTTGGTCTCATCAATGCCACGCACAGATGTTACGCAAGACAGTACTTCCTCCAATCCGGCTATTAAATTCATATTTTTTATTGAGTCAAGGATGGTCCTCTCCTTATCAGTTATCTTGACACCTCCACCAAACTCAGGAAGAACAATTCCTTCACGAATCTCATTCTTCACATAATGATATGTATACCCATCAAATTCGAAATCGTGAAATCGTGTCTCCGAGCCAACAAACACCTCATAGAAGACTTGATCGGTTATTCCATAATATTCAAAGGCGGTATGATGTGACACATGAGAAGACGGCGTAATTGCACTGGCAATCTGAAATCTATTAGCCACCGGCCCACCGTTTTCTCCGCTTATACATGTATATAATCCGTTTCGGATCTTTAATACCATCTTTTCCTTTAGAAGCCTTCCGAGCGCCGCCCTGGATGTCCTTTCGCTCGAATACAAATCATTTACCTCTTTTATTGAAAACACCGGGTATTGTAATAACTCATAATATAGATTCATATTCTTGCTCCGTGATGATTATTATTTGTCGTATTTTACCTTATTTTATGTGTTTTACGTACATATTCTTAACTTATCACCTTGGGTCATCTTTGTCAAGTTATTTTTTTGTACGTTTTTTACATTTTTGTTGTTATTATCATACTGCATCTAAACCATTTTATGATTTTGCTGTTCTTATATGTTTTTTGCTTACCGCTATGCTTTCGTAGGTATTCTGCAAGTTGCTTGGAAAAATGACACCCGGTATACGTCCCCGGGTGTCAAAAAATGGCATACACATTGCAAAGATCATCTGTAAGATAGCGGAGTTTCTCGTCTAAGTCGTCATAGAACAATGGCAGGTAACTGAGTGTGTATTTCACTTTATCCATTGAATCTTCTCCTAAGCTTTCCAAACACTTCTTCATGTGTCATTCTCTCAGGATTACTTTCGGCATATGCATCTGCTTCATCAAGTGATTTTTCCACGCTATTCGTCATCTTTGAATATGTATCTATACTCATTACAACCATAGTTCCATATCCATTCTTTGTTAGAAAAACCGGTTTGCCCTCATTTACAGTTTTCTCGATATCGGTGAATTTGTTTCTTAGATCGGATATCGGTCTAATATTTATCATTTGCGCACCTCCTATCATGATTTATGTATTAATTTTATCATGATTTTGATATTTAGTCAATGATAGACAGGATAATTTGTATTTCTTTTTTCTGACTATGTTTATTTAACACAACGGCATACACGGAAATATTTCCCATGCATGCCGCAAATTATCTGACAATGAGACTCTGACTCCGTCCCGGGGTCTCAAGCACTTTTCTCATGCTTTATTTCAATTTAATTGCTTTGCTTGCGCCGCCTAGCACTAATAAAACATGTTGCATGTTTTGTCTTAACATACTCAACAATCTATCCTCTCCGTTTTTACAAATGCTATATTGAATATCCCTTCCATAGACAAATCGAGATTATCCAATAAGATCATATCACAAGCGGCAAGGCTGTTTCCTGAAGTTGTAACATCATCCAATACTATTGCACAATCAATATCTCCAGTTTTCATAGGATCAATTTCCATGGAAGACAAGTGATTTTCTATGCTTCTATCTCCGCCCTGTGCCAGTTTCTTCTCGAGTTTTTCTTTTCTTCTAAGACTTTCATAGCATACAATATACCCTTCTTTTTTCAACCGCGGCAAGAGCCCATCAACTATTGCATCGCTCCATTTATCCTGTTTGCTTGATGGTACAACAAAAATTCCGCATTTTTCTTTCTTCACATTTTTTCTTTTTGCAAGTCTGTCTATGGCTTCTTTAACTAACATCATGTAATTCTTGCGAACCGCACTATAAAACCTACTATCATCGTTCATTTTTATTGCTCTAAAGAAAAGCGAAGACAAATCATCATGCACACCTGACACGGGATAATAGCATGTTAAGAAATATATAAAATCATACTCCTCACACTTTTCCACATGGAAATCCTGTTTTTCACCATCTCCGTACGGCAATAGTGACTTATAAATATTGTACCTTTCACATAATTCTTCTTCTTTTTTACAAATTATTGTGTATTTAGCATCCCAGCTTTTCAGATTTGCCCCCGGAAAACCCCATCCGGCAAAAATAGTATTTACTCTGTCGTACTGTTCAAGATCATCTCTTTCTCTCAGTACTTCTTCAGCCTCAACAGCACTTAAATAATCAACTCTACTATCTCCCACACAATTTATTTCAGCAATTCTATATCCGGCCTCTATTGCCATATCTTTACATTTTTCAAAAGCTCTCAAAACAGGCTCCGGCTTGGGTTTATGCTCGGTTGTTTCATTGTAAGCCACCAAGATAATATCTTCTATTCTAATACCTAGATTTTCTATTATCTTCTTTGCATACCAATCGGGACTGGATGTCACTACCGATACATATACCCCTTTATTTCTCTCACCTATGCGTTTTTTTATAAAATCTACTATTTTTCCAAAGGGCTCAACCAAATTCATATTGGCTCTCACAAACGCCCAATCCTTTTTTAATCGATAGTCTTCCAAACAGCTGGACTCAACAATGGTCTGGTCAAGATCAAACACCCATAAAATTCCTTTATTCATTATCTTCTCCATTTTTATCATCTACGAAATCAAACAAGCTCATTTGCACAGGCTTTATTGGGGTTCTTTCATCGTTTTTTGCAACTTGCCACTTGTTTTCTCTGCACTGTATCATTTTTTCACAGAAGGCATGTATATCATCATTACTTCCAAGCGCCATAGCTCTGCCGGCATTCTCTAACATAATATTTCCCCGTACTTTTTTTTCTTCAGAGTACTTCTTATCATGCTTAAAGCACGCAATCGGGCGATTGTTTTTTTCAGCATATCTTATTGCGTGCATCGCACCGCCATCTTCATCGGTCTCAATAACAACCACGCCATCTGACAGGCCACTTTGTAAACGGTCCCGTTCTACCAAATACTGCTTCTGAGTCTTTGTATATGGCGGATATTCGCTCAAAAGACATCCACCCTTTTCAAGTATTTCCTGAGCAAGTCCGATATTTTGTTTAGGATAAATGCTGTCAAGACCTCCGGCCAGTATTGCTATCGTATATCCATTTTTTGACAAACAACCTTTATGTCCAAAACTGTCACAGCCTACAGCAAGCCCTGATACAACACCATATCCATATCTAACAAAAATCTCTCCAAGTTTACCTGCAGCTTTTACTCCAATCTGCGTAGGCTCTCTTGTCCCTATTATTGCAACCGACGGAATAGTATTTATTTTAAACAGATCACCTTTGTAATACAGCACTGCAGGTGGATCATCTGTAAAACGAAATCTTTCCGGATAATCCTCATCAAGCCAGGTAACTATTCCCATTCCTTCTTTTTTACAATCATTGATTATCTTAAATGACTGTGCTATCGCCGTTTCGATCACGCCCTCGGCGATAGCGTTCTTGGGAGAATTGCAGAGTATTTTTTTTATATTTTCAACAGTGCACTCCCTATTTTGACCAAAGCCAAAACGCCCAGTTACCGTTTTTCTGCCTATTCCCGGCAGTTGCATCATTGCCAATACTATTTGATTATTCATAACATTTCCTTATGACATATTTTGATTATAGTCAACGCTTGAAAAAACCTCTTGCGGTAAGTATATCATTATTTGTTTTTATTTGCATTCGTTTTCCTCTTTTTTTACAAATTTTACATTTTTTTTTACAACAGATCTTTACTATGTTTTTCCGCACCCACGACTCATGCCGTGGTGTGCGGTTTTAAGAATCTTCTTCGTCAAAAATCAACAGCTTCTTCCGTATCATATTCTACAGTAAATGTGTTCATATAGCCATTTATCGTAATGGATGTAAAACTATCCGCATCATCATTTAGCATAAGCTTGATCACTTCCTGCTGAATAGTGTTATCAAGTCGGCGGTGTATCTCCCTTATACCCATTTCTGAACCGGCAAACCGTAGAAAATCCTTTGCTCCTTCATTGGTTATCCGAACGCGGCAGTTTTCAGGCAGATCCGCCATGTTGGCCACATAGTTGTATATTATCCTTAAATACGCATCATCATCTATCTTGCGGAAGTTTATAATCTGGTTAAAACGTCCCATAAGTTCCTCTGATGCTCCATATTGGATTATGTCCTGATATTCAAGTATGCTGTACAGCCCCTGACCATCAGGAATATCTCTTTCCGTCTCATCTCTTTCGATTGCAAAACCAAGTGTCTTTTTAGGGTTTGCGAGCTGTTTTTTTCTATTACGGATATTTTGGAATGCGCCAAGACCTACAATCAAGGATCTGCCGGTATCAAGTTTTTTTTCTATCTTCTTGCCATTATCTATCTTAGAAAGAGTACTTGAAGTTCCCTCAATAAATGTAAGAAGGCTGGCTTGGACAGCTCCGTTTATGTTTGTTCCTTCACTGCTATAGGAAGGTGCTATTATTTTATCTATCTCGTCAAGGAATATCAAAGCTTCACCTTCCTCGCTTTGTGAACAAAATAGTTCCTTAAAAACGTCACTCACATTTCTTCCTTTAAATCCTGAAGGTGTGATAGTGGATGAGTCTATAATTATAACCGCTATATAAGGAGAAAGTATCCTTTTTAATTCCCTGTAGAACTGGGTCTTTCCGGTTCCTGACGGCGCCGTTATTATGAAATTTCGCTTATATACTTCACCTTTCGCAAGTGCCTGCATATATCGGTAAACATTGGAACAGGCCATTGCAAGCTCGTTGTCCTGGCCAATTATGTTCAGCCTTACCGCATCATAAAAAGCGCGAAAACTCGTTTTTCGAATAAAATCTGCTGCTTTTTGTGATGCGGTTGCAGTAGATGACTCTGTTTCAGACATGTTCTCAATCTTGCCGGTTGATTTTTCTTCAAGCGCCTCGACTTTGGTCTGCCCAAGAACTTCACAAGCCTTTTCATCGACGGAAAGTTTTAAATGACAATCATTTTTGTTTTGTAAGCAGTATATCACATCCATATGCACAGCAGGATATGTATCTCTTAGATATTTCAAAAGGTTGTCTTCAAAGCCTTTAATTGCTGCACCATAAACGCGAAGTCCTTCCTTATCGATACTGCACACGATTGCATCCCAGCCTTCGAATTCCTTGGCAATTTCAGTAAAGTTATAAACAGAAGGCGTATTTTGAATAACAGAAACAAATTCCATAATGCTTTCTCCTTTCAAAAAAGACAGATCAATAATGTTTTGTGGTTGTTTTTAGAGTAATGATTTCGTTTACATACCCAACGCAACCAGTGCCATAAAGCAAATCAGTATTGTTCCAAGAACAAACTGTATTTTCCAGTATGGTCTTTTTTTCTTAAGTTCGGAATTTATTAATATCTTCTCAACAGCCAGAGGAGCATAAGAAGCAAAACTGAATCTTATACTTCCTATCGAAGTGCATTTCCTATAGTATTTTTTTATTATTTTCATTGCTATGATTATTATGATTGCTGTTTTGAGTGTCATTTTGTTGTCCTCGCTTTCTCTTGTCTTGTTTTTGTAATGTAAATATATCACATGTTATTTTTTCATTCGTAAATTTTACGAATGTCATCTACTGCTGTTGCAGACTCAAAAACTGTATGCGTGGTCATTTCTTTTTTGTAAGCCTAAAAAAAGCTATGCCTACCAGAACGATTGGATATTTATCAACTAGAAATGCAGCTCCAAGAACCGTGATAATACCGACAGACAATGTCGCAAAAAAGGGTCCTGACATTGACCAATAGTAGAAAAAAAACAAAATGCATAAGAAATAAAAAGCCAGTACAAACATAGCATTGCTCCTTTCAAGATAGGGTCGATTTGTTTTGTTATATGTTTTATAGCACACCCATCAAATGTGCTCCGTAGATTTTACGGAGCACATTTAGGGGCCTTCTACCATCCTGCATCACCCAAAACTTTTTTTATACCCACAGAAGGCTTACTCCGGCTCAACAAAGGCATATGAAGGTATTTTGTTTACCATCTGGGCCGGTTTTCCGCCTTCAAGGATAAACTCTTTATCCCTGTCGATGCTGAGAATCGCTTCAGGGGTTTTTTTGGCTCTTGTTCCGATAAACTCTGCGGAGCCAAGATCGTTACTGCCCAGATAAATGATGTGATCGCAGTTATTGATCACAGTGAGTGCCTGGGCAGAAGTATATAAGGTTTGCAACTGTGTAAACGACTGCATACACATGGTGAGCCATATGTCACGGCTTCGGACAACTGAGATTATGCGGTCAAAATCCTCTAATTTAGCCCCGGAAGCAAAATCGTCGATTATCAGCCTGACCGGCACCTCGAGTCTCCCATCCTCTTTTGCATCGGCTTCCGAAATAAGCGTCTGCAAGGTCTGGGTGTAGAACAGATTCACAAGGGCATCCATGCTGTGATCGTTGTCGGACTGATTAAGGAAAAGCACACTTTTTCTGCGGGCAAGTGATACTATGTTGAAGTTGTTTTCTTTCGCATTTTTGCTATTATCAATGCTAAAGATTGTCCTGTATTCGGAATAATCAAAGGGTTTAAAGGCCAGGTTCACAAACGCATATATGCAGGAGACCGTTTTATCCGCTGCCTTCATTGCGGATATCTGAGCATATTTTCTGGCCGCAAGAGTATCCGGATTTTCCTTTACCCACTGAATAAACGGGATATCCCCCGCCGGAGAGATATACATTCTATACAGCTGATAAACCGAATACATGTCATGTTCTTCTTCTGGCAATACCGAAAGAGCATATCCGACAAAAAACTCGATCACGTTTCTGGCGCTGTAGACCCAAAAAGGGTCCTCAGGGCAAAAGGTTTCCGGTACAAGCGCTGCCGCAATCTTTGCGACATCCTGTTCCTTAAAGCCGCCGTCGGCAGTCCTTCTTATATAATCAAGCGGATTATATTTTGCGCTTTGCGCAGGGTTTATGAAATCGATCTTATTGACTTCAAAACCTTTGCTCTCAAGTTCCTGTCTAAACATTCCCTCAAGTCTTCCTTTTGTGTCCGACACGATAAGGCTGGAATCTTTAAGGGATTTTAACTGGGGATATACTATCGACCCTGTCTTTGATGCGCCCGAGCTTCCTACCACAAGATCATTATTATTAAGATGAGTGATTCTTGTGTCGTTGCTGACGGAAAATCCTTCTCCGAGATACCTGTGTCCATATCTGTTTTCTGTTTTGTTCATAGTAGTTACCTGACCTTTCTTTTTTATTATTCTTTTTTTATGAGCTCACCAAGGATCTGACTGTCTATTATTTCAGATGCCAGTCCGAATTCCACGGCTTCCTCTGCACTAAAGTAACTGTCGCTTTTTGTAATCTCAGCGATCTCATCAGCTGTTTTGCCCGTACGTTCCGCAATTATGGCGACAAGCTTTTCATTGGTCTTTTTCAGCTGTTTCAGCTCTTCTTCTATTTCGTGAGGCTTCTTGCCACCCATCTCATTTCTGCCCCAACTGCAATCATGTATCATGATCCTGCTGTTTGGGAGCATATATCTTTTATCGCTGTCACAGGCAAGCAGGATGATACTGCCCATGCTTGCCGCGATTCCGGTTACCACAGCCCTGACAGGACTCTTTAACAGTCTGATCGTATCATACACGGAAAGGCCGGCCTCCACGCTTCCCCCGCAGGAATTGATGAAAAGCGTTATCGGCGCCGTATCATCCATGGATTCCATGTAGATAAGTTCCTTAATAAGCTCATCACATGAGTTTTCGTCGACCTGTCCCACAAAAAAGATTTTTCTGTCCTTAAAGAACACGTCCTCAATGGGGGCGATGTCGTACCCTCTTACCGATTCAAACATTACATTTGCCATAGTTTTGTTCTCCTTTTTTATATTTAAGCCTTTGGCCTATTTTCACATTTCATAGCAGTTGTCAAAGTCTATGTCGAAACCTACTGCTATTTCACCTGTTGGACTGCATTTTTCTAAAAGTTTGAAAAACTGATTGCGCCCTGCCGTTATCAGGTGCTTCCTGATACATTCCATAAAAATGATCTGTGCGACGCGATATATCGCGACTATTTTATCAGTGTATTGTTCCATTGGTATGCAACCGCAAATCCACGGCACGGTCCCGTTCTTATGCATACTGTCCAGAACATCACCTATAGTCACATCGGACAATTTTTTTGTCGGAATAGCTTTCCTAATATAGTCTTCAATATATCGCCAGCTTCTGTCAGCTTTAGATTTTTCTTCATCTGTTTCCATTGTTTTGATGAAATTCTTAAAGGCCGAATACTGCAAATGCTGAAACAGCCTGATATTGTAGCTGGTCTTATTTTTTACCAGTGAACAAGTGAGAAAGAAACAGCTCGGTGCGCAGCAGAATTCATAGCCTAACATTCTGCTTGCAAACCAAGGCTCTTTTTTAGAAACACAGAACCAACCGGCCGACGGCTCGAAGCCCACAATTGTCAGTAGATCACCAAGGGTGCACTTTCTTACGTTTTCAACATCCAGGTCAAATCCTTTTGCTATGTCTTTCTCAAATGAAAGAGGCTCTCCGGGCGATATCTCCAGGCACTGCATATCAAGGAAGTCATCAATGATCTTTTCCACCTCCCTTAGATCGCTTATGTAGCCGTGTTTCACTTTCCTTTCCAGCTCTTTTAGTGTCTTACTCATGTTTTCTCCTTTCTTTGGTGGATGGCATTTCTTTGTTTTTACGGGCATCAGTATAACATGTCGATTATTATCAGCCGTAAAATTTACAGGTGTTTATTTTCAGGCGCAAAAAGAGCTATCCGGGAGATTCCTGATAGCTCTTTTTTCATTGATATTATATTGTAGAGAATTAAAATGTTTTCATATCAAGGTCAAATCTAACGCCTTCTTTGTATAGGCTAGGCGTGTTCAATTCTCCTTTGTTGGCCTCTCCGTAATGATTCATACCTCATAACATTTCATCCTTTTTGAAAGTGCTTAAGATGTAGGTGATTCGACATCTTCAACGGGTTCAATATGGGCCGCAATTGTGCTGTCAAGGTATGTGTCGAAGAAATCAGGGATGTTAAGTGTTTCAACGACAAATTTCTTCACTGATTCGGAGGTATATTTACCTTTGAAGAACTTACCTGTATATGATGATGTTATCCAGTAGATCGTACTGTCATTTTCTTTATGCCAGTGCTCTTTGATCCATTCATCATTGAATTTTTCAGGGTCTAATCCAAACCTTCCGTTTGTGGCAGGGTAATACGAAGTGGCATCTCTGTATAAATCCATTAGTTTTTCATCATTGAACTGATATGCAGCTCTTATTTCCTTGTTGTGACCTGAACATACTTTGAACGGGAATTCGTCAGCGAAGATGGCAAAAGCCCATTCGAAAAATTCGAGGGTATCACCTGGGATGAGAGTGCATGTTTCTTCGTCCGAAAGTACAAGAATATCAAGAGGCAGTTTGAAGTTTTTGTTTGTCTTACTCATTTGGAAATTTCTCCTTTTCAATTTAGTTTAATTAGTAGCGGTGTTTACAACATATGGCAAAACCGGTATGAAACCTTTTTCCGTCACCTTATAATACTTATCCTTTTCTGTATCGACCATCATCACCGGAATGACTCCGCTTATCGATACTGTTCCGTCTATATAATAGTGAGATGCTCCATCGTAGAATATATCGTGAAAAACAGGATTTCCCGAAATGGATGATGTTCCGATATGTCCGGCAACAACTTTCATGTCAATGCCTTCTATCTTTCCTGTTTCGGCCGGAAACTTTCCGGTGAATAACTCATCACTTGTTCCCCACTCCCATAGGTCTCCCGCTTCCTCATCTATGCCGGCATGCACGAATATCGTATTCCCCTCCGAATAATACCTGGGAAGCTTGCCCATCCAATGGACATATTTTTTGTTTTCTGCGGAGTCACCGTCATATGGCATGTTCGCATCATCTATAGATGCTAATTTCCACAATATGAGTTCTTCGTGATTGCCAAGCAACGCCATGACCTTTTCTGCCCCGTACTTTTCCTGAAGGCCGATTATCCTGTCTATAACTCTTCGTCCATTCGGACCGTCATGAATATAATCACCCATCAGCAAAAGCTTGGTATCAGGGTCGTCTAACCGGGGCAACACAAGCTTAAGCGCATCTTCAAATGCATCCAAATGTCCATGGATATCGCTCATGCAAAATATTTCCACATCATATCTCCTTGTCCGAATCTTTGTGTATATCTTCCTTTACACTTTTTCTTAAATCTGTATCGTCGTAAAATTCCGGTTCTTCCTGTAATGAATAAGCAAAATACTTAAACATATCCGCCGTCATGTTTTCACGAATGGCCTTAACATAACCATTATTGGCATCTCTGATGTCATCTCGTGCCTCCATTACGCCTATTTTATATGCGGCTCTCGCCTGCTTGTAAAGTGATTCGGAATTCGTCTCGTCATCTTCTTCATTTGTTGACTCATCTTCTTCATTTATCGGCTCATGCAGGTCCAATTCACTCTCATGAGGCTCACCATCAAGATTTGTATCCTTGTAATAGAGAGTTGCACAATCGTCATCATATCTGTACATTACCATAAATGCACATGGTGGGTAATCTCCTGTAATGGAATTTCCAACCAAATGCAGTGATACCCCTGTGTCACGGTCAAGGGCCAGCAATAGATCCATCGTGACATCCTCACCATTACGATATGACCTACTAACAAAATCGAATAGATTCACCACAGCCTTCATGTATTCCGGATCATCCAAAACATCACCTGTAAGAGACAGTATCCCCCTTTTCTCGCATATGCTGTCTAGGAGATTTAATATCTTATCCGGTTTCATGCTTTTTCGGCCTTTTCCTTCAGGCAGTTTTGAAAGAAAGCTGCCGCTGTTTTCGTGCAGGTCTTCTTTTCGCAGTCTGTGAAGCGTATATCCTTCCGTGTAAAGATAATCCTTATAGGATCTATCGATGCTCCTCTCCAATATGTGGCTATACAGATTTCCAAGCTTCGCATCTTTTTTCAAAAGTCCGGCTTTCTTATACGACCCCAAAATGCCTTCGGGTTCAGACTCTATCTTTTCTGCCAGTTTTCTGACATATGCCCTTAGACGGGATTTGATACAATCTTTTTTAAGGTCTTTGTGCTCCTTTTCACCCAGCCCAAGCCCATATGATAAATATGGCCATACCACATCAAGTATATTTTCAAAGTCCCGAGTATCATTAATGTATACTCGTTCTCTTTGCTGCGTTTCTCTGTTCTTGTTTTTTTCATGGATCTGTCTGTTTTCTTCGTAATCCACAGTGTATAACGGCTGATCGTAAAGCTCAGGCGTTTCGCTCAAGGCTGAAAATGTCTCTGTCAGGAAAGAGAATACCTCCTTCTCATCCGGATCTTCTCCCATATCCTTCCAAGCCCTGCATACGCAGCCCGCTGCAGAGAGCTTTCCACTCTTCTTTTCCTCAAACCTTTTTACAGACTCTTCCAGCTCGTGTTTATAGTGTTTGTATACCACGGATTCATCTTCATATAAAACATAATCCTCCTGCAGCATACGGTTGAAATCATCTTTTATTAATCCCATGGCTCATCAGTCCTTTTCTGTATGAAGCATTTCCCTCAAACAGGTCTTTCTGGCCTTTGCAAGCGAAACCATCAATTCTACATATGCATCTTCGTTGTTATAAATTGAATAGCCGCCTTCGACAAGGAATGCCGATATCATATATCTCACATTTTTGCGGAAGCCTGCATTAAGATGTTTTGCCGATAACTCATTGAACTTTTCAAGAGATGTTACATAATCCATGTATCCGGGATAAATGATTTTCAGTTTTCCGGCTTCGATCCTGTTACTTTCCCTATATACTTCCTCGGGATCTTCCACTAATGTTTCCAGATCGTCCACATCAATGTCCGGACCAAAATCATCCTCTGTAACCTCTGTTTTTTCAAAGAGATCCTCAGCAATCTCCCTTTTTTCTCTGTTGCTAATTGTCGAAGCTATGTCTGTTTCCTTCGTTTTCAAGGATATCGTTTTGCCTGACAGCAACTCATACATTAGCGGCCAGTACATTGCAAAAGCACAGAACTCGTCAAAACTTGTCTCTCCGTCATCACTTGTTACCATATCAAGATTTTCCAGCAAATACCTGAAGGTGAGCCCATCTTTTTTTTCTGCCGGAAAGTTAAAACAATGATCAAATCCCGGTACCTCATGGCCCATATATGAAAAATCAGAAGATAAAAGCGCCAGCGCGCAGTACATAAAAGCGCGGTAGAATTCTTTTTCCTCTTCATTGTTACAGTCTTCATAGGTCTGAATTATAGTGTCTGCGGTCTGAGATATCATATCTGTACTTATCAATCCGCTCCTTTTTTTAGTAAACTTCGCTACAGGGGTCATGAATCCTTCCGCTATCAGTCGGATATCATCAATATAGCTGTTCATCTTTCTTTCAAACTGCTGTTGTGTTTTTCCGAATTTGCCGCCCCTATAATGAAGTAAATGATCATATATTGAAGATATTGAAGGCATAATTCTGCCCTCCTTTCTAATTAATGATGGCGGGAAATCCTATATTTACCTTGAATAGATCTCTCGCCACCTTATGGTTTTACATTATAGTTTTAGGCTTGAAGCTATTATTTTTTTTGTGCCCAGGCTTTATACTTTCTTGTATTTAAATAATACTCAGTCGGATCGGTTTTCTTGGCTTGCTCATATCTCCACTGATTGTATTTCCGGTCTTTCTCGTCAAGATATTCCCGGTGCTGACGGTCACGCTCCTGTTTTCTTCTATATTCCTCATCAAGGCGCTTTCGATTTTCTTCTTCTTTCTTCTTCCAATTGTCAAAATTGGAAGAAGATGAAGAGGTCTGAGCCGGATAGTTTGTATAGCTATCGATGCCGGTATTGTAAGAAGAAGTATTCTGACCGCTGTTAATTAAAGAATTAACAGCCATGTCAAGCATAACATCTGATAGTCCTCTGGTTCTAGGTGCCGGTTCGGGTTTCTTCTCTTCGCTAAAGTTATTTCCAAGTATTGCAAGTCCTATAATAATCGATATTCCGACAATAGCGATGCACCACCCCATTTCCAGTTCATTGACGTTGCAGATGTATATAGCTGTGGCCGGGATTCCGAGGCCTAAGATAACTTGCCCCAATGTCAATATAAGATTGGCTATCCAAAGCACATTGTCACCATTAACAGTCGTTATACGAATGCCCGATAAAATAAGCGAAACGATTCCTATCGTAAATATTGTCGTCATGTCTGTATCGAAATTTGCTTTTTCAACCAGCAGTTTGTAAAGCCCACAGCCTATGCAAACCGCACCCACACCTTTAAGCACTATTCCCAGAATCGCCGAAAAAACTCGAAGCACTTTTCTCATCTTTATTTTTCCTTTCCAAAATTCGCAATATAACATTGTCTATTCTCATCATAATAATACTATCATAGACCCCTTTTCTTTTCAAGTTGGTTTCTCTTTCAGGCGGTCTATGATTTTATTTTTTAGAGTAAAAACTGTAAGTATTACATGGGGTGAAGCCACTTATTTACTTCAGAGGCTGTCGGCATGTAATACTTTGTTTTCCAGTTGCAAAAATCCTTGTAGCAGTGGGTATTGCTCACGGTAGCCTCTGTCACATCGGTAACATCAGCGGTGCGGGCATATCTTTCAATATCGCAGGTAATATCTACTTCGAGCCATCTGTCATACAGATATACCGCGTTCCAGACATGCCCTTCTGCACTGTTTCCAAGTATTATACAGGGGATGCCGCATCTCCTGCACATGATGGCGTAGATATTGACATAATCCCTGCATACACCCACATTGCATTCGGACACATAATATTTTCCTGTATCATAGTGCCCATAGTAACGTGGATTTTTCAGATAATTGGCTTTATAGCTGTCAAAGATCAGGTTCTCGGTCATCCAGTCATGCAACAAAAGCGCCTTATATGCCTGAGAGCTGTCTTCATTTCCCCTGATGATCTCATCTGCTTTGTTTATCCAGAAATATGTATCAAGGACATAGTTTTCAGGTGACTGACCGGGAGCTTCATAAGGGTAGGCAATATAGCAGTCAAGCGAGTTCTCGGGAGTAATACCCTTAGCCTCGATCATTTCCTGCACATCCCTCTGCCTGCTTCCCGGCATGTGATCTTCTTCATGAGATGGCGATATGCAACCGTCGCAGATATAGGCATTAAAGTCTGCTTCAAGGTTTGAGCTGCAGTTTATATAAAGATAAAGATTTGCCACAAAGTTGCTGCCATTCCATGTATATGTTGCTGTTATAACGTAAAAACCATTTGTATAGGAGGCGTCAAACAGATCGGCTGTCAGATCTTTGTTTAGGTTTCGGGTGTATCTTGGAATTGAGCCGTCCATAAAAGTGAGAGTTGTATTGATGCAGGTTATTCCGGCTTCGTTGTAGTAATTATTCACTTTAAGATATCTGCCGTCTTCGATTTCCGCTGTGAAACCGGCATACATCTCTGTGAAGGCTACATTCTCAGAGTTGGATATTCTGTTGCTGTAGCTTTTTGCATTCAGACTGTCCTTTCCTATTCCGACGATGCCTTTGTCGGAGAAGTTCCAGAAGAGCCAGCAATCATCACCGTAAAGATAAAGGATATTGCTATTGTCGTGAGCTTTGTACCATACCGTTCGATTTCCTGTGGTGTCGCTTATATCCAGATATCTCAATGTACTCATCCTGTCAACATCAATTGAATCATATTCCGGCTCTGTTGATGGAATCGATGTTTCGCAAATCGTTGTTTCGGCTGCTGATGTTTCCCTTTCGGTTTCTTTGGCTGTAGATTCTTCTGTTATCGTTTCTTCACGCATTGACATATCAGTCGTTTCAGGTTCAGTCTCGCTGTTGTCAGTAGTGTCAAATGGATTTACATATATGTATGTATCTGTCGTTTCCCTATTCATATTTGCCCTTATGGAAGCGAATGATCCGGAACACCCGGCAGACATAATTAATGATAATGTGCTTATTGCAAGCATTATTGTTTTCTTCTTTTTCATGGCGTTGTTTTCCTTTCATCACTTATTGCTTAGGGCGTAAAGCCCACCTCCGCACACTCGCTTCTTTTCCCCGGCGCGCTCCCCTGCCCACGCAGGATCATCGCACACTCAAGGGCAGCCAGGCGAAGCGGTGTGTATTTAGCTGTCAAAGAACAAGTCTGACAGTATAATAATCTAAACAATTTTCTCGATCGTAAAATTTACAGACGAGCATCTTGGCACAAAAAAAAACACCCAGGGACGGAAACCGGGTGTCAGAAAAATGAGACTGTGACTCCGTCCCGGGGTCTCAAGTTGCTTGGA
>JAEEGF012338876.1_pt1 | contig 22664 bp, 16 predicted proteins | sample 9134171 | NCBI WGS metagenome assembly JAEEGF01 (sample SAMN16246542, study PRJNA631951) | gut metagenome | biome: gut microbiome; feature: rumen; material: AP-attached | host: Bos | place: Iran: Karaj | collected 2018-10 | reverse complement strand
CTTTGCCTCATCAGGAAGGATCTCAGGTACAGGGTTAGCGCAAGCGAAAACAACAGGATCCTTAGCCATTGTAGCGACCATGTCAGCTGTGAGAACGCCGGGAGCGGAAACACCGATGAATACGTCAGCACCGACGATAACGTCAGCAAGAGAACCTGCCTTCTTCTCGGGGTTGGTGATCTTAGCCATCTCTTCCTTAGCGGGATTGAGGCCTTCCCTTCCCTCATAGATAGCGCCCTTACGGTCGCAGAGGATTACGTTCTTAAGTCCTCTGGAGATGAGGAGCTTTGTAATAGCCGTAGCAGCAGCGCCAGCGCCGTTAACTACAACGTGGATGTCTTCCATCTTCTTGCCTACGATCTTGAGAGCGTTTGTAAGACCTGCAAGAGTGATAACAGCTGTACCGTGCTGGTCATCGTGGAAGATCGGGATATCAACTTCAGGATCTTCCTTAAGTCTCTTCTCAATCTCGAAGCAACGGGGAGCTGAGATATCCTCGAGGTTTACACCACCGAAAGAACCAGCGAGAAGCTTAACTGTCTTAACAATATCGTCTACTTCCTTAGAGCGGATGCAAAGAGGGAAAGCATCAACATCGCCGAAAGCCTTGAACAGAGCACACTTACCTTCCATAACAGGCATACCTGCCTCAGGTCCGATATCTCCGAGACCAAGTACTGCAGTACCGTCTGTTACAACAGCAACGAGGTTAGATCTTCTTGTGTACTTGTATGAGAGATCAACATTGTCAGAGATCTCAAGACAAGGTGCAGCAACACCAGGTGTGTAAGCAACAGCAAGCTCCTCCTTGCTTCCTACAGGTGCACGAGCGATTACTTCGATCTTACCTTCCCATTCGGTGTGCTTCTGAATAGCGAGTTCATTGTTATCCATTATCAGCTTTCCTCCAAAATATTTATTAATTATCACCAGCTTCACGGCGAAGCGTAGTTACTTGTTTATAGCCTCCGGGGACTTCTCTCATCCTGCAGTATACCATGCCGACATATCTTCCATAGCTTAATGCGAGAAACGCATTAATCATCGGACCCGTGACATAGGCTACAGACGGAAGGAATGACACAAGACTTGAAGTCATCCAATTACCGACAAAGTACAAAGAGATTATGAAGAGCATATTCCTGATATTTACCAGATAATAACCCTTTGTTACTTTGATCATCTCCGAGAAACTCCCGAAGAATCCTGAATCCCCCGATAGGTAGCACGCAGGATACATCCCAACGTACGGCAGAATGATAATAAAAATCAGAAACAAATACAACACAGCAAATGTGGCAGGAATAAAAATAATCAACGAAAAGCAAAAAACAATAACCATTCTTAACACCAACGTTAAGGCGCTTGATGGTATCAAAAATCTTGGAGGAATCAGATATCCCGAATCACCTGGGGTATTATCCTTGTGATCAAGCCTGTACTGCCTGATATAAACGCCTGTGTAAATGAAAGAACTGAACAAAACAAGGAAGTCAGCCGCAAGTATATGTCCCATATAAAGGAGATTCCCGTTAGACAAAGGGATATCAGCCCATTCCATGTTCATTAGTATCTCCATATCGGACATCGCCTTCTGCATATAAACGATAAATGCAGAAAAATCGGTATCGCCGATAGGACAAACATATACGGACATTCCAACCAACAGGGCAAAAGTAAATAAAACTTTAGTAAATATGCGTTTGCCCAGTCGGTCTATCCTGAATACATCAAAAATCGTTCCAGTCATGCCATAAATTTTGCAACAATGTCATTTCAAAAACAAGTTTAAATAAAAGGAATGTATGTTAGAATTTTGACTGAAATAATTTGTAGGGGTACAAACTAATGACAGATTTTAAAGTTAATCCTGAGCTTCTATGCATAATTCCGCCCGAGAAGCACTCTGTGGCTGATATTACCAACATCCTTGAGTCTCATCCTGAGATCAAGTTTGTTTCTCTGGCTGCAGTTGATCTGGCCGGAAATGACACAGACGAGAGAATTCCGATCGCTGATTTCCACGATAATCTTCAGAACTATCTTGATGGTCAGGCCGTACAGACTGACGGTTCATCAGTTGTCCTCCCCGGCATCGCTACATTGAACGACGGTAAAGTCGATCTTGTTCCCGACTCTGACGTTGTCTGGTACATCGACTATAACTACGAGCACATCGATATGAAGACTGGTCTTCCTGTCGGAACATTGAGAATTCCCTCTTACCTTTACCATAACGGTGAAGCTGTCTGCTCCAGATCAGTACTTAAGAGATCTGCAGAATTCTTTGAATCAAGACTTAAGAAGCACTTCGAGAACGATAAGGCTCTCTGTGAAGAATATGGCTTCGAGCCTGAAGATCTCGAGAAGATCACTCTCATCATGGCAACAGAGCTTGAGTTCTGGGTTAACTCCCCTGACGAGAAGATCGCTACAGAACAGCTTTCCATCTCACAGGTTCTTAAGGAGTCTTACTGGAAGCGTACAAAGGGTGTCGTAAGAACTGCACTTGAGCAGGTCATCCTCATTCTTGATCAGTACGGTTTCAACCCTGAGATGGGTCATAAGGAAGTCGGCGGTGTTAAGGCTGCTGTTACTTCTTCCGGTGATTTCCACTCCATCATGGAGCAGCTTGAGGTCGACTGGAGATACTCCGATGCACTTCAGGGTGCTGACTACGAGCTTACAGCCCGTATTCTCATCAAGGAGATCTTCCGTATGCACGGCTTGAGCGTAAGATTCGATGCTAAGCCTATCACGGGTGTAGCAGGCTCCGGTGAGCACACACATGTTAATGCCGTAGCTTTCCTTAAGAACGGCAAGAGAGTAAACCTTTTCGCGCCGCAGGATCTTACTGCAGATTACCTGTCACGTATCGGCTGGGGTTCACTCATGGGTATCATGAAGCACTACGACCTCATCAACCCGTTCGTATCCGCTACAACGGATGCCTTCATGAGACTGCAGCCCGGATTCGAAGCTCCTACACACGCTGTAGCTTCACTCGGAAAGGATGTGCTCACACCTTCCCGTAACCGTTCTGTACTCTTGGGTCTTGTACGTTCCATGGAGACCTCGAAAGCAACAAGATTTGAGCTTCGTTCTCCTAATCCGCATACAAACACATATCTTTGCCTTTCTGCTATCTATCAGTGCATGCTCGACGGTATCGACTATGTACTGAAGTCAGGCAAGGACACTAAGGCTCTTGAGGCTGAATTCACAAAGCCTTTCGGCACACCTGCAGATTACCTCGATCAGGACCGTCTCTACAGATGCGAGGTAGACATCTTCGAGGATATGGACGACGAAGAGCGCGACAGACTGTTCGGTGCTCCGCCGGCAACTGTTTACGATTCACTTAAGAACTTCCTCGAGGCAGACGGAACAACAGAGATTCTCTGCGCAGGCGGTGTATTCAACGATAAGATTCTCTCTTCCTACTCTCATGCTATGCTCGACAGATGGCAGTATGAGTTGTCAGACAGAATCATCCCTAACAACCTGACTACACTTCGCGGATATACAAGAAAGCATACTGATTCCAATACAGTTGATGATGAGTATTGGTCTGACATTGAGACATTGAAGCTTAACCTCGCTAAGGATACAAGCGAGAGAACTTCCATCTTCAGCTGCATCAAGAATTCACTTGAGGCTAACGATCTCCGTGAGATCTCCAAGCTTCAGATCAGAATGAATCAGGATATGAACGAGATCGCTGATCTTTATAAGAGGTATACAGACAATCAGGTATGAGTCTTACCTTCTATGACATCTGTACATTCTTCATCGTTTATTCCTTCGTAGGCTGGATCGTTGAAGTTGTCTTCCATGTTGTAGTAGGAGGAAAGATAATCAACAGAGGCTTTCTTAACGGACCGGTCTGCCCAGTCTACGGATTCGGCATGATATCGGTCCTTCTTATTTACAATCTTGTAGGCACCGATAATCCCTTCATCGTATTTGTGGAAGGCGTTATCTTTACAACGCTTATAGAGCTCATAGCAGGATTCATCCTAGATAAGTTCTTCCATGCAAGATGGTGGGACTACAGTAAGATGCCGATGAATCTTAACGGATATATCTGCGTAGGCTTCTCGATCATATGGGGACTCGCGGTAGTATTCGTTATCAAGATAGCGCATGTATTCATATACAGCATCACATCCGCCATCATACCTGCAAGTATCGGATGGCCGATCCTTATTGCCATGTATGCCATATTCATCACTGATACAGTTGTAACGGCTCTTACTCTTATCGGTCTTAACAAGAAGCTTGAAGAGCTTGACCGCATATCCGAGTCCTTGAAGAACGTAAGCGACAGATTGACCGAACGCATCGGGAACACTTCGCTTAATACACTGCAGAAGGCGCAGTCAACAGCTGTACAGGCCTCACTCGCTAAGGCAGAGGCTCAGGACAGGCTAGAAGAATCACGCGAAGCACTCGAACTTCGAAGCAAAGAGCTTCAGGAGAAGTACGAGAATCTCAAGACTTCCCTTACACGTCACAGACATTATGGTGTCGGCCGTATCTTGAATGCTTTCCCTGACGCTAAGCACAGGGATTACGATAGAATCTTCTCGGAATTAAAGAGCAGATTAAGCGGTAAATAATCTTACCAGATCAAGATCGGATCAATTCTCTTACGAATAAACCGGAATCAGAAAGCATCTCATCAGGCCAGTGGCCGGCAAGCTTCTGTTCCATTGTAAATCTGTCTGAATACAATCTCAAAACATTCGAGCTCTCGGTATGGCGGCTGCCGATCGACCAGTTGCACCAAGAGATGTTATTTGCATTAAGATAATCGATCCACTCACGGCTTTCATCATAGAACACACCGCTGTCACCTGTATCAAGAGAGACACCCCACTGTGTACAGAATATAGGAAGACCGTTATCAAGCGCTGTCTGTACTTTATCACGCAGCTCCTGCCCGTGAGATCCGGCATAGAAATGAAGCGCATACATTATGTTATCGCCTTGCAACGGATCAAGTGACACAACATCAAGAGCCTGGTTACGATGCGGCACACCCGCTATGATCAAATTATCGGGATCATTACGTCTGATCGCTGATATCATCCTCTCTGAATAAGGTTTTACGTCATGTTCCCAATCGACTTCTCTTGATGAATCAGATAAGAAAGACTCACCATGAGGCTCGTTGCTTATCTCATATATGACGTTCGGATACTCGCCATATCTTGCCGAGATTCTGTCAAAGAAATCCTCCGCTTCATCAGCATATTCATTAGGATCACCGTCGAAGTAGTTATACCAGTCGATTATCACATATACGCCATGCGCTATTAATGTATCGGCGTACTCACACACTTCTTCATAATAATACTCAGGGAAATGAATATATCCGTTATCGAGACTTCTTACCGTGACAGGAAGACGAATTACAGTACATCCCCACTCACTTATCAAAGTATCGCATACCTCGTCACTGAAGAATTCATAGCAGGAATTGATATCACAGCAGCTCATGCCGCGAAGCTGGACAACATCGCCGTGTTCATTAATAAGCGATGTTCCTTCAACATGAAGCTGACCGTTTCTTTCAACAGGAGTTGAATTATCACAGTCTGAACATGAACACAAAAATCCGGATAATAAAAAAGCTGCAGCAATTGCTGCAGCCTTAAGTCTTTTGCTCATACTTACTCGTACATGTGCATCCACTTGGCACCTTCAATACCGGAAACAAGTGAATCGATCTCACCATTGGCAATTCCTCTTACGAAGAGTGCGAACTCGCCGTCTTCAAGAGCTACTTCCGTCTCGTAAGAAGCGAATGCTGCCTTAACGTCGTTAGCTGCTGCCAAAGGAGCACGTACAACGATCTTGGATGCTGCCTTCTCATAAGGGATCGTTACGCGGCCCTCGTTAGAAGGAACAGACCAGTTATGCGCATAAGCACCTGCCTCTACAGGCATAACAGCCTCGAGGATATCACCTACAACAGCAGAAGCCGTAGGGAGCTTACCTGCACCCTGTCCGTAGAACATTGCCTCACCCAATGCATTACCTTCAACTACGATAGCATTGAATACATCCTCTACAGGATAGAGCACGGAAGAAGCTCTTACGAAATGAGGAGCAACATAGCAGGAAGAACCGTTATCGCCGTTGTTAAATACAGCGAGGAGCTTAACCTTGCATCCTATCTTAGCCGCAAACTCGATATCATCGAGAGAAAGAGCAGAGATACCTACCGTATTGATCTCATAAGGAGCTACATACGTTCCGTCCAAAGCGATGGATGAAAGGATGGAAAGCTTTCTCTGAGCGTCGATACCCTCAACGTCAGCCGTAGGATTAGCCTCTGCATATCCGTTAGCCTGAGCCTGCTTCAGTGCTTCCTCATAGGAAACACCCTTATCTCTCATGTTCGTGAGGATATAGTTCGTCGTACCGTTAACGATACCTGCAATTCTTACTACGCGGTTAGCTGCAAGACATCTGTGCAGAGGTCTGATGATCGGGATACCACCGCCTACTGCTGCCTCATAAAGATAGATGCAGTTATTCTTCTTAGCAAGTTCCATTAGCTCAGGGCCGTGTGTAGCAACGAGCTCTTTATTTGACGTTACTACACTCTTACCAAGAGACAGAGCACGCTTCGTGTACTCATAAGCGATCTTAGCACCGCCGATCGTCTCTACCATTACCTTAACTTCAGGATCGTTAAATACCTGATCAGCATCGTGCGTAACGAGCTTCTCGAACGGACTTCCGGGGAAATCTCTTAAGTCGAGAATGTACTTTACCTTAACCTTATCGCCTACGTGTCTTGCGATCTTATCTTCATTCATGGCGAGTACTTCAGCAACACCTGAACCTACTACGCCAAATCCCATAATTGCAATATATTTCATTTCTTTTTGCCCCTTTGTTATTATTCTCTGCTCAGGACTGTGCAGTTACGTACTCCTGCTATCCTGTTAATGTCGTTCATAATATCTTCAACAGAACCGAACATGGAAGCTGTGTCCAAAGATATCGAGATGTCCGCCAGACCGTTGATCGGGATATTCTGATTGATAGTCAGTATGCTCGCCTTGGTGGCAGAGATAACATTGATTATCGATGAGAGAATTCCCTGGAAGTTCTCTACTGTGATAAGAAGAGTGACTTTCTTGCCGTTAGTCGCCTCGAAGAAAGGCAGTACGGAATCCTTATACTTGTAGTATGCACTCCTGGACAGACCTGTCTTCCTAACAGCTTCATTAACAGAAGAAGATTCACCTGTATTAAGGCGCTGCTTTACTTCCATTACTTTGATAAAGACTTCGGGAAGGACTTTCTTGTCTACAAGATAGTATTCTACTTGATCAGGCATCCGTTCTCTCCTATTCACAGTCCGCGTACGGCGGACATTTGTTTACAACCCGTGTATATTAGCACGATTTAAGTATAAGTTCAACAGCTTTGCGAAGGGCTTTTCCCCTATGGCTCATACTGTTCTTCACTTCCGGTTCCATCTGTGCTGAAGTCATGCCGTATTCAGGCACATAAAAGATAGGATCATAACCGAATCCGTTCTCTCCCGCAGGCTTCTCATGAAGCACTCCGTTAAAGTATTCCTCGACCGTAAATGAAGTCTTATCGGGCTTAACTACAGCGATAGCACATGTAAAGTGTGCTGTCCTCTTCTCCTCAGGAACACCTGCAAGCATCTCGAAGATCTTCTTGAACTTCTCCTCGTATGTCGAGTCCTCACCGCAGAATCTTGCTGAGTAGATGCCGGGAGCACCGTCCAAAGCATCGATACAAAGACCGGAATCGTCAGCAAGCACATAATCATCCGTGTACTTTGCTACGGTCTGCGCCTTGATCAAAGCATTACCCTTGAACGAATCTGCATCCTCAACTATATCGCAGCTGATACCGGCTTCCTTCATGGAGACTGCTTCGAAGCCTGTCCCCTCAAGAAGCTCGTTTATCTCGCGAACTTTATCTTTGTTTCCTGTAGCTATAACTATTCTCACATTAACCTCCATGCCTTAGGATAAAGATTCTTAATCATGCCGTCAGCGCTTCGCTTACCAAAACCTAAGCAGAAGCCTTCAACTGCTATCACAACATTGCCCTTAGCTCCGGGCTCTGTACTTAACGTCTCTCCCTTGAGATATCGCGTTACTTCAGGTGCGTCATATGAATAAGAGATAACGGCACTGTCCTTGAGCTCACTTCGCTTCAGCGTAAGCGCCAGTGAATTAGAGGGAGCGAAAACAAGCTCTCTTCCCTTCGCCTTAAACTCACCTAAGTACAATCCGTTCTTTACTATTGTCAGCGTACCCAAAGCCCTCTCATCTACTGCAGGCAGCATTGCATGCTCGCCCCTTATGAGAAGTCCGTCCTCTGCCCTTGCCTTAAACTTCGCGAAAGCATCCTCAGTCAGGATCTCCTTCATGAAAGCAAGCAAAGCTTCCATTTCTCGTACATTCTTGCCGCGCTTTCTTACGCTGTATGAAGGAAGCTCATTGCAAGCGCAGTCGCTGTCAGAAGCTTTTCGAAGGTGCACGCAGAAGTGTCCGTCGCCTTCACTGATATGAGGCCAGATACGCATGCTTCCCGGAAGCTTACCTTGGGAGGAGGCGTGTGTGACACCATTTATCTCGGGGTGAGGGATAACCTCGTATCCCGGATGAGTATTAATAAAGTTTATGATGCGGTCTTCATCTTCAAGAACGCCGTATGTGCATGTGGAGTAAACAAGCTCGCCGCCGGGCTTGAGCATAATGTCAGCACTTTCGAGGATAGTGTCCTGAAGTTCAGAACAAGGAATGGGACCATACTTCTCCCAGGACTTGACCGCAGAAGGATCTCTTCTGAACATACCCTCACCCGAGCAAGGCGCGTCTACAATTATCTTATCTGCAACTCCCGCAAGGAACTTCCTCATATTAATGGGATCTTCATTAAGAACAACCGCATTAGGAATACCCATTCTCTCGATATTACGAAGAAGGGCCTTAGCTCTGTTTCCTGAGATCTCATTAGCGATAAGAACACCTTCGCCTTTAAGCTCTTCAGCAATCCTGCAGGCCTTACCGCCCGGCGCTGCACAGAGATCGATAACGATATCTCCGGGCTTCGCACCGATAGTCTGTCCCGGGAGCATCGCAGAAGGCTCCTGAGGATAGATAACGCCTGCATGATAGTAAGGCGAATTACCTGAAGACTCAGTCTTGGTATAGAAACCGCAGTCACACCACGGGATATCCATTACAGGCTCTTCAGGATTAAGATCCTTTAAGATCTCTTCATAACGGTCCTCGCCGGCCTTGACTTTATTAATACGGATACCCTTGAGAGGTTCCTTGTCGAAGCTCTCAAAGAAACCGTCCTCCGTTACTTCGGAGGACAGCAATTCTTCCTTCATTCGATTTATAAACGATTCGGGCAGCTTCATAGATTAAGGAACTCGCTGCAGGAGAATGCTACCTGCTTGATGATGTCAGTATTGAACGGACTTTCAAGTTCCGACTTCTCAAGGAGCTTGAGAAGAGTATCTGTACCGCCTAATGAACACAGCTTGTCGTACTTCATAAGAGCTGTCTTCATGTCTTCTCGGGACAGATTCCAAAGCTGCAGAGCACAGATATGTGCAAGGCAGTAATCGATATAGTAGAAAGGAGATGTAAAGATATGATCCTTCTTCATCCAAGCACCGCCCAATGCGTGGAAAGGATGATCTTCATCGTACTTGATGAAAGGCTGATACTTCTCCTCCAAAGACTTCCATACACCATGACGCTCGTCAGGTGTAAGTTCCGGATTATCGTAGATGATATGCTGGAACTCATCCACCATGCATCCGTACGGCAGGAACAGCAGAGCCTGAGTCATATGAAGCTCTCTGTACTGCTCAGCCTTCTCGCCGTAGAACATCTCCATAAACGGATAAGACATAAACTCCATAGCTGTGGAATGGATCTCACATGCTTCCAGAGTCGGTGCAAGACACTCTACGAACGGAGATACATCCGTACTCTGTACAGCTGCATATGCGTGGCCGCCTTCATGAATAATCGTGGCAACATCATCTGCTGTGCCGTTTGCATTCATGAAGATGAACGGGATGGCATATCCGTCAAGATACATGCAGTAACCGCCGGTAGACTTGTTCTTTCTTGAGATAAGATCCGTGAATCCGTGTTCAGACAGGACCTCAAGGAAGCTAGGTCTTACACCGAAGATCTTCGCGAAGAACTCACCTGCTACATCGCCAAGACTTACAGCAGGAATAATGGGAGCAGGATTGCCGTTCTTAAACAGCGTAGGCAGATCGTAGAACATCAGCTCATCAACACCGAGTCTTTCCTGCTGCATCTTTCTGATCTGAACCGTCAACGGAACAATATACTTACATACAGCATCTCTGAAACGTGCTACATCCTCGGGTCCGTAATCGTATCGCTCCATAAGCTTATATCCGAGCTGTGTATAAGATTCATAGCCAAGTTTCTTCGCGATCTTTGTTCTGACTTTGACCATGTCATCATAGATCTTATCGAAGGTCTCTTTCTTGCCCATGTAGTATTCATCGAGGGCTTTATGTGCATCTTTACGTGTCTGTCTTCTTGTGGACTCGAGCTTAGCAGAAAGCTGACTCAAGTTAAGTGTCTCGCCTTCAAACTCGATCTCGGCTTCGGACTGGATCTGAGAATAATCATTCTGCAAAGATGATTCATCCGCATAATCATCGATAACAGCATTGGAAATCGTCTGCTTAAGGTTGGCAGCTTTTCTGAAGATCATGTCTCCGTACTTGATCCTAAGTGCATCGGCACAAGGACAGTTAGCCATAACCGTAAGCATAGCTGAAGACAGCTCGCTTAACTCAGCCGAAGATCTGTCGAAGAACTCAAGTTCGTCTGAATAGTATTCATTAGAAGTATCGAGATCATGAAGAATATTACAAAGCTCATACTGTGTATTGAAATCAATGACAAGCTTCTCATACTCCATAAGGATATCGGACGCAAGATTAACCTCCTGCGCAGTCATAAGCTTTAATCTTAGTGTCTTGAAACTCTCCGAGATAGCTTCAACATCAGGTCTTTCGTACTTGATATTCTTAAAATCCGGCATCGTTTCCAAAAGATCACATCCTCTCTACTGTCTCGATACCGAGCAGATACAGACCTGACTTCAATACATTGGCAACAGCCTCACACAGTGCAAGTCTTGCCTCAGAATCAGCCTTTGCGACATCGTCGCCTAAGATTCTGCAGTTGTTGTAGAAAGAGTTAAACGCAGATGCCGTCTCGAAAAGGCTCCTTGAGATAATGAAAGGCTCATATACAGCTGCAGCCTTCTTTACGTCTGCCTCGAAGCTTGAGAGAGCACTTATAACCTCATAAGCATCGTCTCCCGTAAGTGTACCGAGCACATCCACATCTGAAGAAGGCTTGAGGCCTGCGTCAGAAGCTTTTCGCATGATGGAGCGGATACGTGCGTATGTGTACATGAGGTAAGGAGCGGAGTTTCCGTTGAAGTTAAGCATCTCTTCCCATGAGAATACGATGTCCTTCTCACGGCCTGACTTAACGTATGTGTAGATAACGGCACCGATACCGACCTTCTCTGCGATGTCAGAGATCTCCTCTTCGGACATATCCTGTCCGCGCTGCTTCGCGTTCTCCTCGATAACCTCTCGTGTCTTAGCGACAGCTGCATCGAGAAGGTCCTCGAGAAGTACGATATTACCCTCTCTTGTGGAGAAGACCATATCCTTGAACTTAACGAGACCGAAGCCTACGTGTACGCAGTCATCAGCAAAGTCGTAGCCTGCCTTCTTCAGCACGGAGAATACCTGTCTGAAGTGCAGTGCCTGAGGTGTGCCTACAACATAGATATTCTTGTTGAAGTTATATTTATCCTTACGGTAAAGAACTGCCGCAAGGTCTCTTGAAGCATAGATAGTAGTTCCGTCACTCTTCAGGATGATGCAAGGCGGAAGCTTGTACTCGTCGAGCATAACTACCTGAGCGCCTTCGCTCTCCTCGAGGAGGTTCTTCTCCTTGAGCATGTCGACTACAGCAGGAATCTTGTCGCTGTAGAAAGACTCACCATTGTAGTTATCGAAGGATACACCCATGCGGTCATAGAGCTTGTTGAAGACTACAAGGGACATATCTCTGAACTTCTGCCAGAGCTCAACCTCTTCAGGGCAGCCGTCCTCGAGCTTCTTAAAGTTCTCACGTGCTGTATCGTCGAGAGTAGGATCCTTCTTAGCCTCTTCGTGGAACTTAACATAGATTCTCAGAAGCTCTGTGATGGGATCTTTATCAAGAGCGTCCTTGTCACCCCAGAGTCTGTAAGCTGTAATGAGCTTACCGAACTGTGTGCCGTAATCACCGAGGTGATTCATACGGATTACGTTATATCCCAATCTGTCATAGATTCTGGAAAGCGAATTACCGAGAATCGTCGTGAATGCATGGCCTACATGGAAAGGCTTAGCGATATTAGGAGATGAGAACTCAATGATGACGTTCTGACCCTTACCATCTTCAGCCTGGCCGAACTTATCACCTGCTTCATTGATTCTGGTGATCGTATCAGAAGCGTAGTTAGATCTGTCGATGTAGAAATTAAGGTAAGGTCCCGCATTCTTGACGTTAAACATGCCGTTCTCTGTTAATTCGGCATTGCCCGCAAGGTCTTCAGAGATCATGGCAGGAGCCTTATGAAGGCTCTTAGCGAGGATAAAACAAGGGAAAGCGAAGTCTCCTAAGTCTTTCTGGGGCGGGATCTCGATCAGCTTAAAGATCTGATCCTCGGGAAGTTCTGTCACTTTAGATATATTTTTAGCGATAACGGACTTGTAATCCATATAATGCCCCCAAATTCTTATAAATAGATAGAAATTATAACAGATTAAAAGTATAATTACACGGGTTTATGGGTTTTACGGGGTGACTTATGTCTGAATTGACAAGATTGGTAATTTCAGCTGCTGCAGGCGGGGTTCTTACATTCCTCGCACTGTTCTTTATGCCGTTCGGTAAGACTTTATTGGGTCACGACCGTGGCAGAAAGTATGTAGAGGGCTCAGAAGTTAATATCGGCAAGCCTACAGGCGTCGGAATCTACTTCTCTTTGGTATTTGTTCTGTGCGTATGCGCCCTCACTACTCTTGGAACCGGAATGTACCTTATCATGCTTCTTACATTCCTTATGGCTTTTATCGGATTCCTGGATGACCGTTCAAGAAGTCCTTGGGGCGAGTATTCCAAGGGAGCTCTCGACTTTATCATTGCCATCATCGGAAGCATCATATTCGTAAGATTCTTCGGTAATGAACTCTATCTGTCTTTTATGAATAAGTCGTTTATCCTTAACCCCATCCTTTATGTATTCCTGGCTGTAATACTCATTGTTGTCTCTATTAATGCAACAAACGCTACTGACGGAGTTGACGGCCTTTCCGGAACGATCACAATCTTTACGCTTATTACCTTGATGATCAGTGCCAACATCCACGGACTGCTTGATCTGTCCAAGGCTCTTCCAGGCATTACTTTGATAGTCGTTGTTCTCGTATATCTTTGCTTCAACCACTATCCGTCAAAGATGCTGATGGGAGATGCAGGTTCACGAGCACTCGGTTTCTTTATCGCATTCTACTTTATGTATCTTAAGCTTCCTTTGGCTTATCTGATCGTAGGCCTGCCCTTCCTCATTGACGGAGGTCTTTCCATTCTTAAGATCACTATCGGCAGACTTACTCACAAGAAGATCATCATCCTTCCCAATGTGATCACACCTATTCATGATCACCTTAAGAAGAAGCTCGGATTCACAGTACCCAAGACTTGGGCAGTCTTGAGTCTTGCTACTTTAATTCTTGATGTGATTTATCTGCTGGCTGTAATGATCCTTGTCTGATCAGTCTCTTTCCAGCTTGCACTCTGAGTGTCTTAAGTAATACTCTTCCTTGACCTTATACATCCTTGCATCTGCTTTCTGCATTGCTTTAAGGATATCTTCAGACTCGGTACTGTGGCATGCGCCCACAGCGAAATGAGCTCTGTCAGGTCTTTCAGAATTCTGTATAAGCATTGCCTTCGTTCTTGCAAAACGATCAAGCGGAGATCTTGTGGATATTATAAGGAACTCATCTCCTCCGACTCTGTAAACCTCATCGCTGTCGTCACTTATCTCGAGCAATGTAGAGGCCACATCCTTAAGAAGAGCATCACCGGCACGATGTCCCTGTGTGTCATTAACAACCTTAAGTCCGTTTACATCTACAAAGAAAACACCAAAAGGCTTCTCGATAGCCGTAACACCGCTAAGATCATCACTGATCCTGTTGTTCATCGCATTACGGTTAAGTACACCTGTCAGAAGATCCGTGGAACTCATAAGCTTCATCTTCTGAATATTCTGCTGATTAGCAATCTCAGACGACAGGATAAATGAAGTAAGACCCAATGTCTCCTTGATCATCATAGTCTTCTCTGCATCAAAGTTAGAAGCCCATATAAAACCTATAGTCTCGTTATTAGACCTTATCGGATACATGACAAGTCTTTCTACGTTAGCACTCTTTAAAGACTCAACCCATATAGGCGATTTCTTAGCTGCCTCTTCCATCTCCTTAGGATTGGTTATGATAAAACAATTGCTCTTATCAATAAGAAGCGGCCATGTCTCAACAACATCCGCAAATCCTGAATCCATATATGTGGACATCGGCTTCATCTCAGGGGATTCGATATAAGCTTCAGACAGAAGTGAATATCTTCTGCCGGCAAAATCCGTAAGCATGATTCTGCAGCTCTTTGCAGAACACTGTACACGGATATCCTCTACAACTGAATCCATTGCCTTCTTAAAGTCATCAGTCTCACGAAGCTTAAGGCAAGTCTTAACTACATTGGTAGCAGTTTCAGAAGATATATCTGCGAGCTTCTCGATATCAGCCTTGGGATTCATCTCATATGTGAATAAAAGCACTCCCTTGTCCGGATCTTCAGATGCCAGCGGGAAAAGGAACACCTCCATCCACGCGTTGTACAACTCTATATCAAAATAAGTATGTACGGGAACATTCGAAGTAACGCACTTATCGCACAAAGCCTCGAAGTTAGCCGCCTTAGGGATATATCTTGTATACGGAACATTAGTCTCAAAGTCATCGAGATCCTTTACGACTGTTCTCTTATATGCATCATTCGCATCAACTACAAAATATCTGTTATTATCGTCTTCCTGCTTAAGGTCTACTGATATAACACAGGCAATGTGGTTAAAACTCGAAACAAAACTCTTATAATCCATATTAATAACCCCTAACAGTACAATTATACGCCTGTCAAAAAAAGTTGTGAATTATCCGAGGCAATCGCGGCAGACACCGCTCATGATAAGAGACATAGAATCTAACCTGACTCCGTCAAGCTCATCAGGTATAAAGTCCTTACCACAGGAAACATCCATTATCTTTCCGCACTCCTTGCAGAAGAAATGGCCGTGGAAATCAATGATACCGTCATAATGCTTCTGACCGTCGGGAGAAATCAGCTCATTAATAAGACCTACCTCAGCAAGTTTCTCAGTAACATTGTAAACAGAAGCAAGCGACAGGCTCTCATCCTTTGCCTTAAGATCTCTGTAGATAACATCACACGTAGGATGTGTCCTATGTGTCTGAAGGTATTCATATATACGAAGCCTGGGGCCTGTAATTCTTATGCCGGCTTCTCTCAATCGGTCTTGAGATGTAGTCTCAGATGAAGGTTTCATATAATAAATTATAATGATTCTAAATCAAAACACAAGGCACAGGAAGAAATCTTTTACTCTGGCTGCATATTCCCTGGCTGAATAATACGGCTGCCCTATGAAGGTATGCCCTGTGGCAATTACGCCCTCACACTCAATGCCGTAATGTCTTGCAAGATATACAGCACGGCTCAAGTGATACTTCTGCGTAACTATAATGGCAGAATCCACGCCAAAAAGCTGTGCCGCCCTCTGCATCGTTTCCGCTGTAGAAAGGCCCAAGTCATCGCAGTCGATAACGTCCTCAGGTATGCCTCTGTCTATGATATACGTTCGCATTACCGCTACTTCGTTATAATCATCAACACGATGGTCACCGCTAAGCAGTATCCTGTCAGCTGCTCCGCTCTCGTAAAGCCTTATCGCGGCATCAAGCCTGTCGACCATCAGATCTGTAGGAATACTGTTATCGATAATCCCGCATCCTAAGACAATTATGTAATCATAATGCCCGTCAAATTCCTCGTAACTTCTAATATCATCAGATGTCGAGCAAATTACGATGGCATTGATAGAAGCTGATAATACAATAAGTACGGATACGATTATCAGAAGAATGCGTAATAGCTTCGCTGATACTTCTTTGAGCTTACTCAGATCCTTATTCCTCTCTCGCCAAGCTGAGACTTTATGAGTTCTTCGACCTTCTCATTCAGTTCATCCACAGTTCCTGAATTATCGATCTCGAAGTCACCCAAAGCAGCATACTCGTCATTACTCATCTGAACAGAGATCCTTCTAAGCGCATCTTCCTTATCCATACCTCTTAGTATGAGTCTTTGAAGTCTTACGGCATCATCACACGTTACTGCCCAGATCTGATCACAATGATCAACAAATCCCTTGTTTACAGGAATCGGAACATCAAGAACAACACACTTGGTCTTAAGCTTCTTATGCTCCTCAAGTTCTTTATCCATAACTATGAATACATGCTTATGAATGATTGCCGATAACTGATCGAGCTTTCTGTTATCCTTAAAGACCACATCCGCCATATACTGCCTGTTAAGGCTTCTGTCCGACAGAATAGCCTTAGTACCAAATGTCTCTTCTATCTCATCGATAGCGGCGCCTTCTGCAGCAGTTACATTTCTTGATATCTCATCAGCATCAAGAACAGGAACACCTCTGTCCTTTAGGATACCGCTGACTGTGCTCTTACCGCTTCCTATAGGTCCTGTTATTCCAAGTACAAACATCTTAATCTCACTTTGCCTCAAGCCAGTTGCTTCCTGTACCAACCTCTGCTACAAGAGGAACGCACAAAGAAGCCGCCGACTCCATCTCATTCTTAAGGATCGAAGAAACAAGTTCCTCATCCTTCTTATCACACTCTACTATCAGTTCATCGTGAACCTGCATAATCAATTTACTGTCGGGCACCTGCTGTCTTAAAGCCAGATATACTTTGTTCATGGCGATCTTAATGATGTCTGCAGCAGTTCCCTGCACAGGAGTATTCATCGCAGCGCGAAGACCGAATTCCCTGACATTCCTGTTGGGAGACCTAAGTTCAGAAAGAATTCTCTTTCTGCCATACAGCGTGGAAACACTTCCCTCTTCCTCGCCTTTTTGCTTAAGGCCGTTAAGATAGGACATAATCTTAGGAAACTGCTTCTCATAAGACTTCTTAAGCTCCGCTGCCTCCCTGAAAGTAATGCCGAGATCCGTCGACAGACCAAAATCAGATATGCCGTAAACGATACTGAAGTTAACCGTCTTAGCTGCAGCTCTCTGCTCATGAGTAACTTCATCCTCGGGAACATCAAACACCTTGGAAGCTGTCCTCTTATGAATATCCTCGTTGTTAAGGAAAGCATTTGTCATAACTTCATCACCGCTCATCGCAGCCAAGAGTCTAAGCTCAATCTGTGAGTAGTCAGCATCGATAAGAACCTTACCTTCAGTTGCGGTAAAGCACTCTCTTATTCTCGCGCCTTCTTCAGATCTTACAGGGATATTCTGAAGGTTAGGATCAACAGAAGAAAGTCTTCCCGTGTTCGTCATAGCCTGCGTAAACGTTGTATGTATGCGGCCGTCATCCGAGATCTTGGGAATAAGCCCTGCAGCGTAAGTGGAATCAAGCTTGGATATAGCTCTCCACTCAAGTATCTTCGGCACCGCCGGATGGAATTCCGCTATCCTGTTAAGCTCGTCTGCAGAAGTAGAATACACTCCTGTCTTACCCTTCTTGCCGTGGGGCAGGTTCAATTTATCCGCGTCGAAAAGCACCTCAGAAAGCTGCTTGGGAGAACCAATGTTGAACTCGAAGCCGGTAAGGTCGTGAATGTCCTTTTCGATAAGAGTGAGTCTCTCTGAGAACTCCTTGTGGAGTGCCTCGAGGCTTTCCTTCGAGACGTTCATGCCGTTTCTTTCCATGGCATCGAGCGTAACCGTGAGCGGGAACTCGATATTCTCCAGAAGATCTGTCTGTCCTTCGTCCTCGGCTTTCTTCATAAGAGCTTTGTATATGCACCTGTTAAGGAGCATCTTCTTAGCCTTTATCTTGTAATCAGCCTCTTCATCAACCACGTCAAAGAGCGATATCTGTCCGCTCTTCTCCTCGATAGGATAAGGCATGGCGAATGTATTCTCGTACAGTCTTGAGAAATCAGGAGCGCTTCCTGAGATAACATTCAGTACATAACCCATTACAGCAGTATCGCAGACTTTGACAAGTTTAGTGGGTATTCGAGTAAGTATCTTGGAATTGATCTTATAATCGAAGCCTCTTACGCTCTCACATCTGTCGAGCACTTCTATGGCCTTATCGGGCGTGAGCACATATGCGTTGTTGCCTTCAAGAATAAGAACTTTCTCGTTGGTAAAAGCAACGTCGAAGTCGTTTCCCTGAGGAAGAGCGTCTTTAATGATGCTGATGCTCTCTGAACCTTCCTCGAACTCTTTAAGATAATCAGAAAGGTCGGACTCCGGCTGCTCGAATGTCATCATCTTCATGTCTTCAAGACCGAACTTCTTGATAAGACTTCTAAGTCCCAAAGACTGAAGTCTGTCGTGAAGACCCTGAGGGTCCTTGATCTCAGTAAATGCTGTCTGTTCAGGACCAAACGGAACCGGTACATCTCTTAAGATAGTACAAAGCTTGATGTTAAGATCTACGAGCTCGCGACTCTCGCTCATGTGATCCCTCAGCGAAGGTGTGAGCTTATCAATATTATCGAAGATTCCGTCTATGGAACCATAGTCGGATATGAGTTTAAATGCAGTCTTCTCACCGACTTTCTCAACGCCCTTGATGTTATCTGAGTTATCACCCATCAAAGCCTTAACATAGACAAATACTTCAGGCTTAACGCCGTATGTATCCTCGAACATCTTCCTGTCAAACAGAACTCTGCTCGGCTTATTCTTACCGCTTTGGGGCAGGATGACACTGACATTATCATCAATAAGCTGGAAGTCATCATGGTCACCGCTAAAGATGAAGACCTCATCTCCCTGCTCCTTGCCAAGCAAAGACAGAGTACCTATAAGGTCATCAGCCTCGTAGCCTTCCATCTCCATTCTCTTGATGCCCATGAAGTCCAAAAGTTCCTTGGCTACAGGCATCTGTGCAGAGAGCTCCGGCATCATGCCCTTACGCTGAGCCTTATAATCTGCATACATCTTGTGACGGAACGTAGGAGCCTTAAGATCGAACAATACGCAGATCTTATCAGGATTAATCTCATCCTTAACACTCAGCAAAGTGTTGAAGAAACCGTTAACCGCACCTGTCGGAGTTCCGTCAGGCGCTGTCATGGGAGCTCTGCCGATAACAGCAAAGAACGCTCTGTTGATTATTGAATTACCGTCAACAAGTAAGAGTTTACTCATTTTTGTTAGCAGCCTTTTCTGCCATGATCTCCGCACTTCTGACTGCATGCGCAGTAGAAATCATGAGCTTGATTCTATTAAGCTGGTTAGCTTCAGATGCACCCGGATCGTAGTCGATCGGGATGATATTAGAATTCGGATACTGGCGTCTGAGTTCCTTGATCATGCCCTTACCTGTTACATGGTTAGGCAGGCATGCGAACGGCTGAGAACAGATGATATTCGGAACACCATCCTGGATAAGCTCGATCATCTCAGCTGTAAGGAACCATCCCTCACCGCATGTATTTCCACAGGAGAGAACCTTGGAAGAATTCTTAGCGAGTTCTTCAATCCTCTCTGTCATCATGAACTTACCGTTAGTCTTCTTAAACGCCTCATTGATAGGCTTTCTGAAGCTCTCGAGAATGTCGATGAATCTTGAGTTGATGAATCCGGATTTCTTGGATCTGCCCATGTTTGCTGCTGCCCATACGGGGTTGTATGCACAGTAAAGGAAGAAGTCGAGAACACCGGGGAGAACTCCCTCGCAGCCTTCCTGTTCAATAACATCGAGAGCGTTATTGTTAGCATCAGGCTGGAACTTAACAAGTATCTCACCGACAAGACCGACTCTCGGCTTTCTCGGAATATCCTGCAAAGGAAGCTGATCAAACTTCTCTACTGCAAGCTTGATGAACTTCTTATAACTCTTGATCGTAGGAATATTCTCAAGATCAACACCGATATCTGCAAGACAGTCTCTTATCTTCTTCTTCTCTTCAGGACTTCTGTCCCAATAGTTGCCGGGCATGATCTGGTCGTAACGCTCTGTAAGCTCGTCTGCGAAGCCGGACTTGTTAAGCATCTGTCTGCCGATGCGGTTAAAGTACATATACAGAGCATTCGCTGAACCCGGAACCTTCTCATAAGGACGTGTTCTTAAGATAAGAGTAGTCATCATGTCACCGAGACAAAGCGCTTCGATCGCATGCTTAACGAAAGGCAGAGTAATCTTGAATCCTTCATTCTTCTCGAACTGCTGTACAGACAATGCGACAACAGGGATATTAGGGTAGCCTGCTTCCTTCAAAGCCTTACGCAGGAATGCTACATAGTTCGTAGCACGGCATCCGCCTCCTGTCTGTGTGATCATGAGTGTCGTATTGTCAGGATCGATATCACCCTGGATGATCGCATTGATCATCTGACCGACTACGATGATCGACGGGAAACATGCATCGTTATTAACGAACTTCAGTCCGCATTCGATATCTTCTCTTGTAGCCTGCTTAAGAAGCTTCATCCTGTAGCCTGCGGAGTGGAATACACTCTCAACAAAGTCAAACTGGATAGGAGCCATCTGTGGAGCAAGGATAGTATGCTTTTTCTTGTCTTCCTTAGTAAACTCCACTCTCTTCAATACATAAGCAGGGTTATTGGGATCAGCAGTTACTGCAGGCTTCTTACCTGACTTAACAAGCTCATCTCTCTCGTTCATTGCAACAACCAATGATCTCATTCTGATTCTGGCAGCACCGAGATTGCTTACCTCATCGATCTTCAGCAATGTATAAAGCTTACCCGATGACTCAAGGATCTCCTGTACCTGATCAGCAGTAACAGCATCAAGACCGCAGCCGAATGATGTAAGCTGAACCAGCTCGAGGTTAGGCTTTGTAATAACAAATGCCGCTGCTTCATAAAGTCTTGTGTGGTACATCCACTGATCAACTACACGGATAGGTCTTGCAAGTCTTCCGGGTACTGCAACACAGTCTTCAGTAAGAACACCAAGTCCTAACTGATTGATCATCTCAGGGATACCGTGATTGATCTCAGGATCGATATGATAAGGTCTTCCGGCAAGAACGATACCGTGCATTCCACGCTTCTCCATCTCATAGATCATGCGCGCGCCTTCAGTTCTGATATCTTCCTTGAACCTTCCGTACTCTTCAGCACCCTCATTAACAGCAGCCTTGGCTTCGGCCAATGTTACGCCCTTATCCTTGAACAACTCTGTAAGCTGCTTAGCAACTTCATCGAGATCATCCAAAGGCATAAACGGATTCATGAAGTTAATGTTCTTCTCATTGATGTTCTCGACGTTGTTTCTGATTACTTCAGGATAAGAACAAACGATAGGACAGTTATAGTGGTTGCCTGAATCCTTATTCTCAAGTGCTTCATAAGGGATATCAGGATAGAAGATATCCTTGATACCGCGGCTAATCAGATTCTCGATATGACCATGAGCGAGCTTTGCAGGATAGCAAACGGATTCTGAAGGAATAGTCTCCATACCCTTCTCATAGATCGCATGGCTTGATCTTGCTGATATGAGGACTCTGAAACCGAGCTTCGTCAACGTAGTAAACCAGAACGGGAAGTTCTCGTACTGATTAAGAACACGCGGTATACCGAGTGTTCCTCTCGGAGCATCCTTCTCAGCAAGAGGCTTATATGCGAACGTTCTCTTGTACTTATACTTGAACATGTTGAAGACTTCTTCACCTGAAGTCTCATCTTCAGTATCAAGACCTACACGCTCACCGTTCTCACAGCGGTTACCGGATACAAATCTCTTTCCGTTAGAGAATGTAGAGATCGTAAGCTTACAGTGGTTGCCGCAGTAAGGGCATTCTGTGTTCTCGCTGTCCATCTCGAAGCTGTCAAGTTCATCAGCCTTAAGGATAGTGGACTTAATATCTGAAGTAACCTTGGACTTAGCTATCAAAGCTGCACCGAACGCACCCATGAGGCCTGCGATATTAGGTCTGATAACATCTCTTTCAGAGATTATCTCGAATGATCTTAAGATAGCGTCATTAAGGAATGTACCGCCCTGAACAACAATCTTCTTTCCGAGCTGTTCAGTATCTCTGATCTTGATAACTTTATAAAGCGCATTACGAACTACGGAGTATGAAAGACCTGCAGATATATCACCTACGGAAGCACCCTCCTTCTGAGCCTGCTTAACCTTGGAGTTCATGAATACAGTACATCTTGTACCAAGA
>JAEEGF012170804.1_pt1 | contig 22666 bp, 19 predicted proteins | sample 9134171 | NCBI WGS metagenome assembly JAEEGF01 (sample SAMN16246542, study PRJNA631951) | gut metagenome | biome: gut microbiome; feature: rumen; material: AP-attached | host: Bos | place: Iran: Karaj | collected 2018-10 | reverse complement strand
CCGGATTTGATGGCTATGCAGTCATCACCCACACTGAACCTGCAGCCGATGATGTTGACTCTGTTGCAGGCTTCGGGATCGCAGGCATCCGTGTTGGGGCTGTCCTTGGGAGCGTTTATCGAAAGGTCGTAGAAGTTCACATTCTCCGAAAAATAGGGATGGAGCTGCCACGAAGGGGAATTCTGTATTACAAGCCCGTGAAGAGTCACATCGGAACACCTGTTAAGAAAAACAAGTCTGGGACGTGCAATGGGATCTTCCTTGTAATCGATCCACCATTTGCTGTTTTGGGCATTTCCGTCGATGGTACCGCGACCGATGATATTGATGTCCGTTGCGTATTCTCCGGTGATGAGGGACTGATACTTCGCTCTTTCTTCACCTTCAAATGTGGCAAAAGGAATATCACAATCTTTCACATTGTCATGGCAGACACCGGGGATGACGGGATAATCCGACTTTTCGGTGCTTCCGAGAAGCACGGCACCCTCGGAAAATTCAAGGGTTATATGGCTCTTTAAGAAGAGGGGCGCCGTAAGGTAGGTTCCCTTCGGAAAATAAAGTCTTCCCAGTGCAGGAAGGCAGGAGACAGCTGTTCGAATAGCGACAGTGTCGTCCGTGGTGCCGTCACCTTTTGCTCCGAAATCTCTTACATCTATGCAGCAGCTTTCCGGTGATGTTTTAAATGTCACAACATCGTCACAGGTGCTGATCTTTAATTCATATTCCGAATTGGGTGTGAGATCGAAGAGGGAAAAGACATTTTCTCTGCATCCGCTCTTTACGGTCTTACCGTTCAGAATAATGCTGTATTCTTTGTCATTATAAAAGGGAAGTTCGTTCTCAAGTTCAAAACATGCAGATGTGGAACTTAAATAAAGGGTATTTATCATTTTGACTCCTTTTTCTGCTTATCCAGGGCATCCTTTACTATCTTCTTGGAGGTGTTTCTTATAAGGATGAAGAGCTCATCCGTAAGGAGATAAAAGAGACCGAACAGTATCGGCTCTACCCCCAGAAAAAGCTCGTCCGTTTTCTTTGTAATGCTCATGGCGGCAATGTTTATGATGTTGTAGATCTGACGGACCACCGTGAAGACAACAAAGGCGTAAGCTACGTTAAAAAAGAGAGAGGGAAGTCCCTTCCTTGGAAACATGATGTGGTCGTTAAGGTTATGGATGTCTCTTTCAAAAAAGCGAAGAAAATTGTTTTCGAGAAGATCAGTGATCAGTCCCAGCGCGAAAGCAAAAACAAAGATCAGATCTACACTGTTCAGATACGTGCCCAGCCCCCAGAAAATGAAAAAGCAGGCAGCACCTTTGAACCAGAATTTTGTAAAGAGGATCTTTACGATGGCAGGGATACGGAACTTCTTCTTTCCCGTATATTTCCTGATCTCTTCATCCGAAACCTCGGGAGCGTTTGCAGCATTGGCATTTACCAGACGATCTACGGCATCCTTGTTCAGCTTGTAGTATTCGGAGGTATCTTTTTCTTTTTCCTCGTTGATCTTTTTGTTCTTTTCGGGCATGAAACTTTAATCCTCCGAAAGGTCAATGGCATCCATTTCAGTGTTACCCTCAACCTCGATGGAAGTGTTGATCTTCTTGAGGAGCTTTCCGTAGAAAGGCATTGTGGCATTTAAAACTGCAGAAATGATAACCAGGATGATGTGAGCATAGAGCATCGAGTAAGCCTTGGTTATGTAGCCGGTGATCTGAATGGCGTTGTTTTCTCTTGTAACGGCTGTAAGGATCCTTGATCTGAAGGTGATGTCGGCAACGACTATGACAGCCAGCATGATGTAGGTCAGGATGATAAAGCCGATGTGCGGTTTCTGGCGTCTGGGATAGGAATTCAAAAAGCAGACAAACACCAGAATGGAACAGAGCATGGTGAGAAATTCACAAAAGCCCATCATGCTTCCCTGGATCATGGACAGAGTGTCGGAAACGCTTGTCAGATTCAAAGAGTAGTATAAAAATGAGATAACAAGAAAAAAACCCGGGATGATCTGAGGTCTTCTCTTTAAGGAAACCAGAAATTTTCTTATTGCTTCTTTTATTCCCTTGTTTTGTTTCTTTTCCATTGGATGTGCTCCTTAGCGTTATTGGTAAATGTCAATTTATTTGCTCTGCCTTATGGCATCAGTCGTCTCTTTGTCGAAGAAATGCATCTTTCTGAAGCTGACCTTGATCCTGTCACCTGCTTTGTAATTGCACCAGGAACGGAATTTACAGGTCATTTTGATCTTTCCTGCATGACCGTGGACCAGTGTGGTCTGGCCAAGGTTTTCGTTTGAGAAAACAGAGAGATCGATCTGACCGCCCTCATCGATGTCTTCCGGACGTACTCCCAGCGTGATCTCTTTACCTTCATAGGAGGAGAGGAGCGCCTTTTCTTCAGGCTTTAAGGATACTTTAAAGTCGCTGCCGCAAAGTGTGTCCCCTGTAACCTTCATATCAAAGAAATTCATGGGAGGAAGTCCGATAAAGCTCGCTACAAAAAGATTGGCGGGTGAATCGTAAAGCTCAAGAGGTGTACCGATCTGCTGAACATGTCCCATGGACATGCACACGATCCTGTCTGCAAGTGTGAGGGCTTCCGTCTGATCGTGAGTAACGTAGAGCATTGTAGCTTTCAGCCTCTTGTGAAGCAAAAGGATCTCACGTCTTGTTGAGCCACGTAGCTTTGCGTCCAGATTTGAAAGGGGCTCATCAAAAAGGAAGATCTTGGGAGTGCGCACGATGGCACGTCCCATGGCAACTCGCTGCCTCTGTCCGCCGGAAAGCTGTGAAGGCTTTTTGTTCAGCTGATCCGTAAGTCCCAGGATCTCTGCTGCTGCCAGCACTTTTTCGTGAATGACATTTTTGTTCTCTTTTCTTAAGTTTAAAGAGAAGGCCATATTTTCGTAAACAGTCATATGGCCGTAGAGTGCATAGTTCTGAAAGACCATGGCCATGTCCCTGTCCTTTGGAGGCATGGTGGTAATGTCCTTACCGTCCAGGATCAGATGACCGCTTGTAATGTCTTCAAGACCGGCAACCATACGAAGGGTAGTGGATTTACCGCATCCCGAAGGACCTACCAGAACGATGAGTTCTCCGTCTTTAACGTCCAGATTGAAATCAAAAACAGCCTGAACATTATTGTCGTATATTTTGTTTAAATTCTGTAACTTAAGCTCTGCCATAAACTAATCTCCACATCATTATGTTGCACTGCTGTTTGTGTAGGCCGTAAGCACACGGTTTCTGATGATACCCACAACGCCGCCGATAACGGCAAAAGCGGATGATATCAAAAGAAAAACGATGACCCTTGTGTACTGGGCATTGTCCATTACCGCTCTTTCGACACCGCCTATCTCAAGGACTGTGCCGTGGGCTCTGGCGGGAAGGTAGAAGATGCGCGCTGTCTGCAGTATGCCGATGACAACAAGAGTAACGGAGTAGCCGAGACTGTATTTCTTTACGCCTTCGGAGCAAAGAAAGGTAAAGAGCATGAAAAGAAGGTTGTATATGACCGATTCTCCGATAATGATGGAGTAGTAGAAGTTTCCGATATCGGATTTGTAAATGCTTACGAAATAGAAAATGTTAAAAAGGATCGAAAGCAGGGCGAAGTTGGAAGAGAATTTGTTCTTTGAGTACTTCATCCTGTCTTTTTTTATCATGGAAGCATCCATCTCTAAACCTCCTTTCCCTTGGCTATCAGTTGCTTTTCAAGTCTCATCATCCTGAATTTCCATAAGAGGTTAACAAGCAGAAGAGCATCAGCGATCAAAAGTATTGCGAAAACCACATAACCCGAATCGAACCAGAAGGTGGATTCCGTGTAGGTTGAATTGAAAAGCTCCGAGAATGTCTTGAGTTCTTCAAAATTTACCGTGGTGAGAAACTGTATCTTAAACGCCTTGATCCTGGGCAGACTGTAGACAGTTGCCAGGATTCCGGCAATTACATTCAAAGCCGTTGAGATCATATTTCCGATGTAGTAGCGCCTTCTCTTGTCAGTGCTTGTTACAAAAAGAGTGAGAGAGATCAGAATGAGCGCTATCGAGATCTTTGTAAGTGTGTAATTAAAGGGCTGCATATCATAATATATGATGGAACCGGTAACCCATGTCTGGGTGGGATCTTCCGGATCCATCATCGTGGTGTAGAAACAGTCATATATATCTGTCATGATTCCCAGGGAATACAAAAAAACGATAAAACTTGCCGCAATAGTGGCAAGGCATATTATTTTTTGAAATTTTATTTGAGTCTTGTACATTTGTTTTACTCCACGATAGGTGTTTTTAATTGGTTTTTCCGTGGCGGGAGAACCGCCACGGAAAAACTGAAAAATGTTAAACTATTTTGCAAGATCTGACTTGTAGTAGTCTGTGATCCTCTTCCAAGCACTCTGCTTGAGTGCAAGGTAGCTCTTTCCGTTCCATGTATCTGTAACGGTCTTAAGAGTTGTTGCCTTGGAAGAAAGAACATCATCTGTGTAACCCTTTGCAATGAGATTTACGAAGAGGTTGTTCTGGTTCTTACCGGAACCGAAGTAACCGCTTGCAGCGCTTGTGATCTCTGTGTATGTGTTGAGAAGGTCTGTTTCAACCGTTGTATTGGGAAGAACGGTGGGAACTGAAGTGTACCAAGGGTTGGAAGTGAGTGCAAGTTCGGGATGCTTGATGGTTCCGAGGGCGATGGCTGCGGAGATCTTTGCCGCACCTTCCTTACCTACTTCATGTGTGCACTGGTACTCGAATGCCTGGCTCTTTACGAAGGAGAGAGTGGATCCGAGATAGAAACGTGCAAAGTTTGTGTAGTTACCGGAAGCGAGCGTCCAGAGTGCTTCGTATGTAGCGTCCGAAATAACGGGCATATCCTTACCGTTGAAGGAGAATGTTACGTAAGAACCGTCGGCATTTGTCTTGATGAATGCGTCGGGACCGTAGGACATAAGGATCTGTCCTTTTTCACTGTAAGCGTAATCGATGAGAGAGAGTGCTGCATAGAGCTTGTTCTCATCTTTTCCGATGCCCTTTACGGAGATTGCCCAGGCATCTGTCTTAACAGAACGCCAGGACTCTGTAAACCTCATGTAAACGCCGTTTGCATCCGTACCGTCGTACCATCTTGCAACGGGAACCATAACTGCCATGTACTTTTCGCCTGACTGACCGTTCTTGTTGAGCTTTGTCTTATTGAGGATGGTCTGTGTCTGGTTGTAGTCGTAGCTCATGAAACCGAGATCGTTCTCGAGCATTGTTGAGCTTGTTTCAGCTGATGTGTTAACGAAGGACTCGGAGATGAGGCCCTCCTGAGCCAGAGCATGCATCCTGTCAATAGCTGTGTAAGCTTCTTCATCAAGACGTGCATCATGGAGCTGACCGTCAGCACCTACATAGAGGTAATCAGATCTGGATTCCATACCACGTACGCCGAAGAGGATTCCTGCAAGCTTGTACATATCAACACGGCGCTGGTTGTTAGCGTCTTCTCTTGAGAAGATACCTTCAACGTTGTCTGTGCCGTTAAGTGTCTGAGGGTTGGCAACTACGCAGCGAAGGAGAGCAACGAGTTCGTCTGCATCCCATGCTGCATTCTGTCCGATAAAGAGATCGGAACGGTTTGTTCCGTAGTAGCCGTTGTATGCCTTGTCGATGTAGTCACGGAGCATGTTTACGGCATCAACGCCGGAAACCTTACCGGATGCAAGGGCTTTGTTCATTGCTGCTACGATGTTTCCTGCCTTATCGTAATCCTTTGTAACCTTTTCGGTGGACTTTCCGTCTGCCTTTACAACATCAACGGTGATCTTTCCGGATGTGGGCATGTAAGGCTCGTAAACAGCCTTTGCAAGGTTGAGAGAGGACTTTGCGGTGAACTTTCCGCTTCCGTCAAGAAGCTTCTGTACCCAGTCTGTTCTCATAAGAGGCATACGCTCGATATCGTTAACACCGTCGAAGTAAGGAGCAAAGTAAACTGCGCCCTTGTTGGATCCTGTTGTGGAACCTGTAATGGAGAGACGAACGATGGGGTTGGCATCGAGGTAAGCCTTGAAGTTGGGCATCATATCGAGGTAATTGCCGATGTTTACGAGATCACCGTTGTTGCCGTGTTCCGTAAGTGTTCCGGCATTACCGATAACCATATCTACCTGCTCGAGCTTCTCTTTCCAGAACGCAAATTCGTTGGTTGCACTGTTTCCCTGGTACTTGTCCTCAAGCTTAACGCCGAGGATCTTCTCCAGCTCTGCCCAGGTGGGCTTAAGATCGCCTGTATGGTAGGTTTTTCCGTCGGGAAGAGTGATGCCTTCACCGGCGATGTCTGCGGAAAATGCGATACCTGTCTTAGCGTTATTGTAACCGCATGCAAGACGAAGAGTAGTGCCTGCAGAATAGAGGTCACTGACTTTTTTTACGGGTTCGGGAGTAGGTGTTGAAGTGGCTGCAGGCTGATCGTTTTTGGGATCATTTTTTGTCTCTGCCACGGGTGTGGGTGTCGCTGCCGGTTCGGTGGGTAATTTGCTGCCGCCGCATGCAGTGGTGGCCAGCATTGCCGCACAAAGAAGCACAGACACAAGAAGTTTTGTTTTCTTCATACTATAGTTCTCCTCTTATTAAATATTTATTATAACCGGATCATATTCCGGAAATAACCGCTGTTATTCTTTTACTCCGCCCATATTCACGCCCTTGGCGAAGTACTTCTGGATGAAAGGATAGATAACGAGTATCGGGATCACGGAACAAACAATGAGTGCATATATGATGGAATCGGAAGCATAGATTTTGTTCCATCCCGCCATTTGCTCGGGATCCGTGAATTCCTCGAGTTTGAGTCTGATGAAAACCTGAAGGGGTCTTTCGTTGGGGTTAGAGATCATCTGTCTTGCCCAGAAGTAACCGTTCCATCTGGAAATTCCGAAGAAGAGGGCAACCGTAGCGATAGTGGATTTACACATGGGGATGTAGACCTTGCTCAGGATCTGGAATTCTGTAGCGCCGTCTACAACAGCCGCTTCTTCGATCTCCGAAGGAACCCCTTCGAAAGCGTTTCTTAAAAGGATTATATTCATGGCTGCCATGCCCATGGCGATGATGACCAGCCACTTATCGTCCTTGATGCCCACCGCGTTGAAAACCCTCTGTGTACTCAGGTAGTTGAGGTACTGAGGCACGATACCTGCCGAGAACCACATGGTGAACACAAGGAAGAAATTGAAACCTTTTCTGAAAAGGAGCCTTTTTTTGGACAATGCATAGGCACCCAGAAGGGAAACGCCCAGGGCCCAGATCGTTCCGAAGAAGGTCAGATAAAGCGTATTTGCATATGAATTCCAGAAGAGGTTATCTGAGAACATTACCTTGAATGCTTCAAATTGAACATCTTTCGGAAAAAGGACCACTTCACTGTATTCCACCGCAGCTCTGCCGCTGATGGCTGCCGATATGGCGTAAACGAAAGGATAGAGGCAGCTCAGGGCGAATATGGTGAGAAACAGGTAACTGAGTATTTTAAATATTAATTCCGAAATTTCCAGTTTTCTTTTCATGTTTGGTCTCCAAAAGAATTAATAAAGCGATACATCCGATGCCTTTCTTGCTATTGTGTTTGCACTGATAACAAGAAGCATTCCGACTACATTGTTCATCATTTCCGCCGCGGAGGCTATGCCTTTCAGGGAACCCTGGATACCGTAGCGCTGGGCAAAAGTGGAAACGACGTCTGCTGTGATGTATGTATCCTTATTGTAAAGCAGAAGGACCTTTTCGTAGCCTACATTAAGCAGGGAACCGATCCTTGAGATCAGCATGATGACGATGGTGGAAAGTATGCTTGGAAGAACAACGTATTTCATCTGGGCAAGCTTTCCGGCACCGTCGATCTGGGCCGCTTCGTAGCTGGTGGGGGATATGGCTATGATGGCGGCAAAGAATACGATGGAATCGTAACCGGCCCCTTCCCAGATACCGCTGATCTGGTAAATGGCACGGAAGAAGGAAGGGGAGTTCAAAAGACCCGCATTTCCCACTTCACTTGTAATGAGGCCAAGCTTTACGAAGAGCTGGGAGAGGATACCCATGTTGGTGGTGAGGGAACCCTGTTTTACAAGCATTGTTACGAGAGTGGTCATTACAACAGTTGACATGAACTTGGGAAGGTAGGTGAGAACCTGATATACACTTCTTGCAATGTTCGATCTGATCTCATTAAAGAAGAGAGCGATAATGATGGGCATGGGAAAACCGAAGCACAAGCCGTAGAAGCTTAAAAGGAAGGTGTTTCTCATGGCTCTCCAGAAGTCTGTGGAAATGGAAGTATTACCGGAGAGAAGGGTCTTGAAGTTTGAAAATCCCTTGTAAAACTGCTCCGCAACCGGCTTTACGTCGTCTGTTACCTTGAAGCATCCCAGAAGTTCGTACATGGGGAAATAACGCCAGAAAAGAAAAACAAGGATCATGGGTACCAGCATTAGATACAGGCGCCAATCCCTCATTATGGTATGCAGGACTCCAAGCCACTGATGCTTTTCAACATCATCGCGGACAGCCTGCTCGGGATCTTCTGTGTAGACACCCCTGGACTCGTCATAGATCAAATAATCTGATGCAATACTCTTCTTCATGTTTATCTCCTCCGGTTTTCGTTCCTTTCCCTTTCCATACGGAAAAGAAAGGCTTTTTGATCTTCAAACAACCCGTCTGCTTTTCTGAGAGCCAATGCGGCGATCAAAGCGAAGAGCAGCGACAGGGAATCTGTGGTCAGAAAAAGGATGATGTCGGTAAGCTTTCCGTCAAAAAACAGCGAGGTGACCGTCCGCCCGATCTGCATGAACAGAAAGATAAGGATCACGAACAGCCCCATTCTGACAGGATCTTTCCTGACAGTTTCTTTTCCTCTGTATCTGATGTACAGATAAGACAGCAGTGATGTAAGATTCCCGATGATATATATAAAGTAGTGTTTTGATCCTGCGTCGGAGGCAATGCAAAAAGCGACCGCTCCCGCAATTGCCGGAATAAACGCAAATAGACCCCATCTCATCAAAAACAGTGCAATAAACAGCACCGACAGGGAAAATGCATATGGTTGCCCGGGAAACCACTTATTGGCTGCCAGGGTAACAACAGATTCCAATATTGTGAAAAGTGCAGTTAAAAAAAATATATCTGTAATCTTATATTGTTTAAAAGTCAAATGTCCGTTATGCATGGCATTCCCCATGTTTATTATATGCGTGGAGTATATCGGTTTTTGGTAAACATGTCAATAAAGGTAGATTTAAATAACATTTTTTTTGTACATATTTCACAAGATTAACAATGAATATATAATTCGGGATGATAATAAAGAGAGTTGTTTTTTTAGTGGTTTATGATTATACTTAATTAACATGGTAAAGGATATAAATACAGCTTTTTTAAGGAGGAAATACAGAAAATATGAGCATAATTGAATTGACTCCCAAGGATGACCTGCAGGCGGAATTCGATAAAGCGGTCCCCGGGACACGGTTTCATCTTGCGCCCGGAACTTACAGACAAAAGATCGAGATCAACACTCCGGGGCTTTTTATTAAAGGAAGCGGTGCGGAAAACACCAAGATCGTCTACGGCGATTACGCCAAAAAGATAGGAGAAGACGGGAAGGAACTGGTCACCTTCAGAACGTACACCGTTGCCGTTTGTGCACCGAATGTTACAATGGAGGATCTGACAGTGGAAAATGATGCGCTTTATCCCGAGGAAAAGGGACAGGAAGTGGCACTCACGGTCTATGAAGATGATTTTAAGGCGTTCCGTGTAAATCTTATCTCCACACAGGACACGCTGTTTCTGGGACCCTTGCCCTTTGATCTCACTCAGAGGTATACCGGCTTTCTGAAAGAAAAGCTGAATTTTTATATGCCAATGAAGCAGATCTTCAGAGACTGTTTTATCTCCGGGACGGTTGATTTTATTTTCGGCTGCGGGGATGCACTTTTTGAAAACTGTGAGATACGATCGAGAAAAGATGCCCGTGGAGGAGGATATGTGGCTGCGCCGGCTCATGCTCTTGATCAAAAGACCGGATTTCTGTTCCTTAATTGCCGGCTGACTGCAGATGAAGGGGTGGGAGAGGACACCATCTTTCTGGCACGGCCCTGGAGGGACTACGGCCTTGTTACATTTGCTGGATGTACTTACGGAGATCACATTAAGACCGAAGGATTTAACAAATGGAACGATACCGAAAGAGATAAGACTGCGAGATTTTACGAAGACAGATGCATAGAGGGCAGAGTGCCCTGGAGTAAAGTGGCGGCTCCCGAAAGGATCCGGGAACTGGTTTCTTATTTCAAATAAAAGAGCAGATGCCCTGTGTAGAAGCAGGGCATCTGCTTTGTTTTATATATTTGGCGCATAGACTTATCTGAACCTGCCGCCTCTTCCGAAACCGCCCATTCCGGTATTGACACTTGATGCGTTCATTGTTCCGGAGGTCTGAGTCCATGACAGGATCGATGAATCTCCCTTGTAAAGGCTGTATTCCGTTCCGGTCGTCAGTTTATCGGAAGAGATCCAGCCGTTTGTGTAATCTGAGTTTAATGTAAAGGTTACAAGGATGTTTCCGGAAGCATCCCTTAAGGAGTAACTGCCTTTTCCGAAGGATGTTGATGCTGCAACGTAGCCGTTCACGGAATCGGAAGGAACAGTGCATATGCCTCCCAAAGCGATAATGGTACCGCCGCTCACTTTAACGGTTCCGTCCACATCAACTGAGCCTGCCATGCCTCCCATGGAGTTGCCGCCTTTGATGAGGGCAAGACCTCCGGTCATGGTAACGCTGCCGTTTGAATCCATTGCATCCGTGTCACCGGAAGGTGTTGTGACATCTATGTAACCTCCGTTTATGTTGATCATGGGGGTTACATTTCCCGCACAGGCGTTGATGCCGTCATCACTTGCATAAACAAAAATGCTGCCGCCGTTTAAGTTGACTATGTTTCCTTCGATACCTTCGTAAGAGGTTACTATATTTATGTTACCGCCGTTTATGGTGACTATGTTGTCACCGTGTATGCCGTCGTCCGCCGCATTGATGGTGATCGAGCCGCTTTCTATGGTGACGTCACCCACTCCGTAGGATTTATTCTCAAGAAGATTGTCGTTGTTTGCATGGATACCGTCATCGGAACAGTAAATGTTGATCACGGCGTTGGACACGGTAATTGCGTTACCTGCGGCCATTCCCTTGGTTGAGTAAAGGCTCTTGGCATTGTTGCTGCCGGAATTTGCGGTGATCTGGATGTAATCTCCCGACATTACGGAACTTGATGAGTCAAGAGAGGTGATCATGAAGGCGTTCTTTGAGGTGTTAAGTATGTCTGCGGTTGTGACTCCCGTGTAGGATGCCGTGGAAGGATCGGAGCCCACTTTAAACCTGAAGAACTGTACATTTTCGTAGCCCGAGGGAACGGAAAGCTTCATTGCGTAGTATCTGGTCCTTCCTCCGGAAACCATTGAATCGTATGTGGCCTTTGCAAAAACACCTTTGTCATAGTCATCATTATAGAAGTAAGCGTAAAACTCCGAGGTGGAGGTGTAGATCGACGAAGGAACCACAATGTAGAGATCGGAGCCTGTGCCGATCTTGGCGGATGAGTAATCTGAGTACTTGTCTGTGTAGATGTTGATGTTTCCTTCTGTTGAAACGTCGATATCGTACGCAGCGCTGATGCCGTCACAGCAGGCATATATGTCCACGTTTCCGCCGGAGATCGTGACGGTTCCTCTCTGGTTTCCTTTGGATGAAACGTCGCTGTTGGAAGTCTTGATGCCGTCACCGCCACGGGCTATCAGGATCAGGTTTCCGGATGCGATGTCAACGGAGTCGTTTCCGCGAAGGGCGTTGTTTGCTGCAGTGATCTTCAGTGTGACATTTTTGATGTCTATGGAATCCTTTGACTGTATACCGTTATTGTAAGTGGAAGAGACAAGAAGAGAACCTTTGCCTGTGAGATCCAGATCGCAATCCGTATAGATGGCTGCATTACCTTCATCATCGTCATCGTCGGATTTGGCGGGCCTTGAGTCGATGATCTCGTTGTAGGTGTTTTCAACGGATTTGATCTTAACCTTGTCTGCGTTTAAGGCCAGAATGGGAGCGGCAGAGGAATTTGTGATCTTTACGCCGTTCAGATCCAGGTTTACCTTGTCATCGTCATTTGCGTTTATTATGACGGAGCCTTCTTCCAAAAGACCTGAAAGTGTGTAGGTACCGGCTGCTGTGATGGTGTAGGTGCTGCCGCTTTTTGTGTACTTGCCGTCTTCTGTAGTGAGAGAAAAGGCTGTTTTAAAGGATTCTGCGTTTTCGGAAGCATCTTTTGCAGGTACGGGAGTTGTTGTGGGAGCAACCGTGGGGGCGGTTGCGGCAGTCTGTTGTGCCGGAGAGTTGGACTGAGCAGCGGATGCTGTGGGAGTTGCTGTTGTTTTCTGATCCGCAGGGGCAGCGGTGGGAGCAGCAGTTGCTTTTACGGCATTTGTTTCTCCTGACGCATCGGAAGCTGAGGAGGAAGGCGAAGTTACGGACGTGCTGTCCGTGTTTGCGGAAACTTTTCCGCAGCCTGCGATTACAAGCGAAACGCAGGCAATGATAGCAAATAAACTTGTTTTTCTCATGGGCTCCATTCCTTTTCTTATAAAAATGTATAACAACAAATTGTCTGATTAATCTTACAATCGTGATTATAGCATTTTTTTGTGATTTATCTATGAAAAAAAGTTGATAATGTTGTGAAAAACAAAGGTTGGCAATGCGTGAGAAACACAGTTGCACTTTTGGGGATTCGTGATTTCGGTTACTGATCAAACGGATGCAATATCGAAGTCTTTACAATCCCTATAAAATAAGGTAAAATATCTTGCAAATTTTAAAGAATAGCTGTATCATAGAGTTACGAAAACGATTTCGTTGCATATTTTACGGTATTTTTGTAGATACGGGGTGGCAAAAATGGTTTCATTAAAAGACATAGCAAAAGCATGTAATGTCAGCCCCGCTACTGTTAGCAAAGCGCTGAACGACCAAAGCGATGTGAGTGAAGAGACAAAGGCGCTTGTCTGCAGCGTCGCAAAAAAAATGGGATACTTCCCGAATTCCATGGCCAGAGCATTAAAGACGAACAGGACTAATAACATTGGAGTTCTTTTTGTAGACGAAGCACGGAGCGGGTTGACCCATGACTATTTTTCCTACGTTCTCGACAGCTTTAAAAGAGGTGCCGAAGCGAAGGGATATGATATTACGTTTATTAACAGTGACAAATCGAATCCGAATCGGATGACCTATCTTGAACACTGCAAGTACAGGGGATTCGACGGCGCATTGATCGCCTGTGTGGATTTCTACGATCCGGAGATCTCGGAACTTGTAAACAGCGGACTTCCTGTGATCACCATAGACCATGCCTTTTTCGGTCATTCTGCAGTGCTTTCGGACAATGTGAGAGGAATGAGGGATCTTGTTACCTTTGTTGTGAACAACGGACACAGAAGGATAGCGTACATCCACGGATTACCTTCCGCGGTTACGAACAGCCGTCTTTCTTCGTTTTATAAAACAATGGATGATTTCGGTATCAGCGTTCCCGATGAGTACATCAGAGAGGCTCCCTACAGAGACACTAAGATCGCCGCACTGGAGACGGAAAAACTTCTTGAACTTGATGTTCCACCCACCTGCATTTTCTATCCGGATGACTTTTCCTGCTTTGGCGGAGTGAACGTCATAAAGGAAAAAGGACTGAGGATACCTGAAGACATTTCCATAGTGGGATATGACGGCATCAGGATCGGCCGCCACATAGAGCCGCAGCTTACGACGCTGAGACAGGATACCGCAAGTATCGGACTTACCGCTGCGGAAAAACTGATCGACCGCATAGAACATCCAAGGACAACCATAGAAGAGCAGACAATGATCGAAGGAACGGTTTTTGCCGGAAAGACTGTGAAAAATTTAAAAGCCTGAACATAAAAAAAGATCGGGATCGCCCCGATCTTTTTTATGTTCTTGGATTATTTGTTCTTCTTCCAAGCCTCATACTGAGATGTGAACTCGTCGATAACCTTCTGAGCACCTGCATCCATGAGTGCTTTCTTGTACTCAGCGATCTTGCCTGCTACATCAGCGGAAGCAACACCACCGGTCTCAAGGATAAATCCGTACTCTGCGAAGAGACCCTTACATGCTGTGTATTCAGCGGAAACCTTGGATTCATCAAATCTGAAACCTGCAGCTGATGAAGTCTTTGCAGAACCGTTGAACTGCTTGTAAGCACCTGCGAAATCCTTGGGAGATCCTGCTTCGGGAGTGATAACGAGAGCGGATACGGACTCCCACATGGAGTGGTTGTACTTCTTGCCCATCTTCTCTACCTGACCGTCAGCGTTAACCTTCCAGTCTTCACCCTCGATACCGTAGGTGAAAAGATCTGCAAGCTTTGTATCTGTGTAAAGGAGGCCGAGGAAATCTATGCATGCCTGAGCCTGCTTCTTGTTGCTGTTAGCTGTTACGCAGTAGCAGGAACCGAGAGCGGAGTTGGAATGAGCCCATCTGTTTGTAAGAGCGTTGATGGTTACGTCCTGACCGTATCTGTTGTTTGCTTCTGCGTTGTTGGGTGTATCTGTCCACCATGAAACGCCCCAATCCTGAGACTGTGTTGTGGTGTCTGTAACAACCTTTGTGTATTCATCTTCATGGATATAGCCCTTAGCTCTCCAATCTGCGATGAGATCTGCGTATTCCTTGTACTGAGGTGTATCAAGTGTGAATACGACCTTGTCTGTGTTACGATCTACAGCTACGAAGTTGGATTCTGCTTCACTTGTGAAGAAATCGAACTGATCGATGTAGAAACGATAGAACATAGCTGTCTTCTGAAGAAGGAGAGGGTACTTGAGACCCTGCTTCTTGCAGTCTGCAAGATAGGATTCAAGATCCTTGAGGCTCTTAACCGATGCGGGATTGAAAGAGGTGTTCTTGAGAGCAGCTGTACGATACATAAGATCGTAGCCTTCTACGTTGTCCTTGTAAACGGGAACAAAGTAGTTCTTGCCGTCAAACTTTGTAGCTTCCCACTGACCCTGATCCATTGAACCGTAAAGAGCTGTGCCGGGAAGGAGAGAGGTGATGTCGTAAACCATGTCATTGGAAACGAGGTTGGATGTCTTGATCTTTCCCTCTTCCCAGGATGCTGTCCAGAGAAGGTTTACTTCCTTGTTTGCTACGGAGTTGCCTGCTTTGTCGGCGTATTCTCCGGATCCGATCTCGCGGATGGATACTTCTACATCGATCTTGTCCTTGATGTAATCGTTGACTGCTTTCTCCACCTTTTTAACCTGAGCTTCATCAACGGCTTCAAGGTTGAAGCATGCTCTTAAGATGTTGATCTTGGTCTTTCCGCCTTTGCCGCCGCAACCGCTGAAAACACCGGCTACCATTGCCATGACGAGTAACATGGCCATAACTCTTTTCTTCATAAAAAATCCTCCTGATAAAATTTGTTTTATATTTTAAAGGTTTCCCTTAAAATATCGATCTGATCATCCTTTTACGGAGCCCACCGTAAGACCTTTTTCAAAGTACTTCTGGAAGAAGGGGTAGGCAACCATTATGGGGGCAATGACAACGACTACCGTAGCCATTGTTGCCGAATTCTTGGGGATCGCGCCGCCCATGGCGTCTCGGACTGCCTGGGGAACGTTGTTGCTGTTGAGCAGGAAGTCGATGTTCTTCTGAATGTTGTACAACAGAAGCTGCAAGGGCTTTTTGCTGTTCTTGTCGATGTAGAGCAGAGCGTTCTGCCAGTCGTTCCAATAGGCGGTTGCCATCATGAAACCTACAGCTGCGAGAGAGGGCTTCATGAGGGGGAGGCAGATGCCGAAGAAGGTGACGTACTCATTGGCGCCGTCGATCTTTGCGGCCTCCAGAAGCTCCGCGGGAATGCTGTTTACTATATAGGTCCTCAGTATCAGCACGTTCATTGTGGTGACGCAGAGAGGAAGTATCAGCAAAAGCAATGAGTTCTTAAGGTGATAGTAACTTGTGAATACGATATAGCCTGCCAGCTGACCGCCGTTAAAAAGCATGGGGATCAGAAGGTAGATCGAAAGGAATTTCGCAAGTCTGAAACCCGGCCGGCTGATGGCATAGGCGTACATACTCATGGTCAAAAGACCGAGTGTCGTTCCCACAACCACTACGAAGATGGTGACGCCGTAGGAGGTAATGAGCTGATTACCGTATTTTAAAACCGAGTGCATTCCGTCCAGTGACAACTCGTCCGGGAAAAAGCTGAAACCCTTGCGGGAAATGGAATCCTCCGAAGAGAAGGCCGCAACAAAGACAAGGACTACGGGAAGTGCACAAAACAGTGTATAGATCATGAGGAAGAATGCCAGGACGTATTGCCCGAAAGTCTTCTTGCCGGGAGATGACATTTCCTCAGCTTCTTTCTTTTTTCTTTTGATTCTTAACTCTTTTTCCATATCAGTCTTTCCTCCGTCAGAACAGCGAATTTTCGGGTGAGATCTTTCTCACCGTACCGTTTGCCAAAAGCATCATCAGAAGGCCCACAACAGACTGGAAGAGGCTGGCAGCCGCGGTGAATCCGTACTCCGAACTTTTATAGACCGCATCCAGTACGTAGGAATCGATAACCTGTGTTGTGTCGTACAGGGCGCCGCTGTTTCTGGTTACCTGATAGAAAAGACCGGTATCCGATCTCATGATGTTTCCTACGGAAAGAAGGAGCATTACGGTGATCATGGGCACGAGAGAGGGCAGTGTGATGTGTACGATCTGCTGCCATTTGTTTGCACCGTCGATCTTAGCCGCTTCATAGAGTGCTGTGTCTATGCCTGCAAGTACGGACATATAAAGCACGGAACCGTAACCCACGGAGTTCCAGATCTTAACTATCGTAAGTATGGTGATCCAAAAGCGGGATTCCGAATAATAGGAAACATTGGTACCCATGAGCTGGTTTATAAGACCGTTATCGCTTGCTATGAAAGCATAGACGATGAACTGTACTGCAGCGAAGGAGATGAAGATGGGAACGATCATCATGGTCTGCATGATCCTGCCCATTTTTTTGAAAACGAACTGATCGAGAGAGATGGCCAGCACCACATTCAGAAATGTTCCCAATGCGGTGAAGATCACGTAGTAGATCAGTGTGTTTCTGGTCATGCGAAAGAATGTACTTTTGCTGGCAAACAGAAACTTGAAGTTGTCCAGTCCCACGAATTCGCTTCCGAAAAACCCTTTCATGGGTTTGAAGTCCTGGAATGCCATGACGATACCGCCCATGGGTACGTACATGATAAAAAACAGGATTAAAAACGCCGGGAGAGCGAAAACGACGTAGGGTACATTTTTACGGGTGTTTGCCCACAGACTTTCCCGCTTCTTTTTTGGAGCAGCCTTTGCAGAAACGGCTGTAACCGTTGATTTTGCCATCTTTTTGATTCCTCCGGGAATAATTCGGTTTGCTTAAAATACGCAAACGTTTTCGTAAGACTCGAAAAAAATATAGCCTGATATCTTTTTCTCAGTCCTGCATTGTCATAATATACAATTTTTGATACTCTGTCAACAGTTTTTTGTGCAACTTTTACATGCCTGTTGCATATGATAAAATGGCAATTTTATACTAAAAACATGCTGAAACTCTTTAAATAAAAGGATTTCATGCACAAATGACAAATTTTTCAAAAAAACTATTGTTAAATTCGGGATTTTAAAGTATACTGATGCCACGAAAACGATTTCGACGGATCCACGTCTGACGAAACCCTTGAATTACCTGTATTTTGTAGGAGGATCGATAAATGAAATACGGATATTTTGACGATAAAGCCAGGGAATATGTCATTACGACACCCAAGACCCCCTTGCCCTGGATCAATTATCTCGGTAACGAAGATTTTTTTTCACTGGTATCAAACACCTGCGGCGGCTACAGCTTCTATAAAGATGCCAAGCTTTTAAGACTTACAAGATACAGATACAACAATGTCCCTTTCGACAACAACGGCAAGTACTATTACATTAACGACGGACATGGGATCTGGAATCCGGGATGGCAGCCGGTAAAGACTCCTCTGGATTTTTACGAATGCCGTCACGGAGTCGGATACAGCAGATTTACCGGTAAGAAGCGGGGCCTTAAGGCTGAGGTCCTTGCCTTTGTTCCTTTGGGAGATAACTGTGAGATAAACAGGGTCACCATTACCAATGAATCGGAGGATAAAAGGAGTTTTAAACTCTTTTCCTATGTGGAATGGTGTCTTTGGAATGCGGATGACGATATGAAAAACTTCCAGCGACTTCTTTCCTGCGGAGAAGTTGAAGTTAAGGGATCCGCGATCTACCATAAGACGGAGTACAGAGAGAGAAGAGATCATTACGCCTTTTTTTCGGTCAATGAAAAGATCGACGGTTTTGACACTGTAAGAGATGATTTCCTGGGAGCTTACAACAATAATGATGAGCCTGATTCGGTAGTTCTGCAGAGGTCGAACAATACGCTTGCAAGCGGCTGGTCACCCATAGCTTCCCATCAGATCTGTATCACTCTTGAACCGGGAGAGAGCAAGTCATTGATCTTTATCCTGGGCTACATTGAAAATCCCCGGGAAAACAAGTGGGAAAGCTACGGAGTGATCAACAAAAAGCCTGCGGAGGAACTGCAGGAAAAATACTCGACTGATGAGGCTGTGGACAAGGCTTTTTCGGCCCTGGGAGATTACTGGGATTCATTGCTTTCGCGGTATCATGTGGAATCTGCCGATGAAAAGGTCAACCGTATGGTGAATGTCTGGAATCAGTACCAGTGCATGGTGACTTTCAACATGTCCAGATCGGCTTCCTACTATGAATCGGGCATAGGCCGAGGCATGGGCTTCAGAGATTCGTGCCAGGATCTTTTGGGCTTTGTCCACCTGATCCCGGACAGAGCACGGGAAAGGATACTTGATATCGCAGCCACGCAGTTTGAAGACGGAAGAGCGTATCACCAGTACCAGCCCTTAACAAAGAAAGGCAATTCCGACATAGGAAGCGGATTTAACGACGACCCTCTTTGGCTCATAGCATGTACAAGTGCTTACGTGCGTGAGACAGGAGACGTTTCCATACTTAAGGAATCTGTTCCCTTTGATAATGATGATAGCAAGGCTGCACCCTTAATGGATCATCTTAAGAGATCCTTTGATTTTACTGCTACTCACAAGGGACCTCATGGACTTCCTCTTATCGGAAGAGCTGACTGGAACGATTGTCTTAACCTTAACTGCTTCTCAGAGCATCCGGGTGAATCTTTCCAGACCTTCGGCCCTTCAGAAGGACCTGTTGCTGAATCAGTGTTCATTGCCGGCATGTTTGTTAAGTACGGCGAAGAATATGCTCAGCTTGCTGAACTTCTTGGTGATGAATCAGAAGCTAAAAGAGCCCGTGATGAAGTTAAAAAAGTATACGAAGCTGCTATTACAGCAGGTTGGGATGGCGAATGGTTTGTCAGAGCATATGATGCTCATTCAAACAAAGTTGGTTCAAAAGAATGTGAAGAAGGTCAGATTTACATCGAGCCTCAGGGCTTCTGCGTACTTGCAGGAATCGGCGTAAAGGAAGGCCTTGCAGAAAAAGCTCTCAAGAGCGTAGAAGAAAGACTTGATACAAAGTACGGCGTAATGATCTTACAGCCTGCTTATACAAAGTATCACCTTGAACTCGGTGAAGTTAGCTCATATCCACCGGGATACAAAGAAAACGCTGGTATCTTCTGCCACAACAACCCTTGGGTTTCAATTGCAGAAACAGTTCTTGGACACGGCGACAGAGCCTTTGAAATTTACAAAAAGACATGTCCTGCTTACATCGAAGAAATAAGTGATGTTCACTGCACAGAGCCTTATGTATACTCACAGATGGTTGCCGGACGTGATGCTAAGTTCTTTGGACAGGGCAAGAACAGCTGGCTTACAGGAACTGCAGCTTGGACATTTGTAAACATTTCACAGTACATCCTTGGTGTTTACCCAACACACAACGGACTTTCAATCAATCCTTGTGTACCTGCAGACTTCGGCGATTTCTCTCTCACCAGAAAGTATCGCGGTGCTGTATACAACATCACTGTTAAGCAGAATGGTTCTCAGAGCGGCGTAAAGAAACTCATCGTTAACGGCAAAGAAATCTCCGGTAATGTAATTCCTTACGAAGAAAATGTTAAGGAATACACAGTAGAAGTAGAAATGTAATTAAATTTACCCTAACGAAATCCGTAGTTACCCATATCGTTATACCTAAACATATGGACAACTACGGATTTCTGTTTATGAAACAAAATTATCATATATTATCAAAACTATTCTCTTTAAAATAAGAACAGCATGAACTGAAAAGGTTTTAGGCAACGATTTTTGAACGATTTATCTTAAGCTGATGATGTTTGGCAATTAGAAAAAGAGCTTTGACTTGTGTTCTGAATAAGCATGAAACAAGTCAAAGCTCTTTTAATAATTGTCTTAAACATCACAGCGAAAGATACCGGAGTGAAAAAAACGTTGTCTAAGCCTTTTCAATTCATGCGTCCTATTACAAAAAAGTATACTTTCTTGCGTAATATATGGGCTTTATGATAAAATTAGGTGTTAGTCGGAGGTATATATGAGCACAGAAAAAAAGCCCAGAAAGCATAGGCACAAAAGGCATTATACTTTTATGATCATATCCGGAGATTCTGATGGAAGCACCAAACGTCTCCACCTTAATCATTTCAAAACTCAGATTCTTGCCTACCTGTCTTTTGCCATAGTACTTGCTGTAATTTGCTATATTATATACTCAGCAATGACAATAAGTACCCTCAGAACTATTCAGGCAGATCAGAAGCAGCAGATCGAGACTTTAAAAGCAGAAAACAGTACACTTGAAGCTTCTAACGAAACTCTTATCACTGAAGAACAGCAGCTTCGAGCAGCTCTTAATCTCAGACTAGAGAATGAACAGCATTCTGCTGAGGAAGCTGAGGCTCTTGCGATACCAACAGGATTCCCTCTGGATGGAAGTACATCTGCTCCTATTCCGGCATTGGATGATCCAACTTCAACAACTGTAACTAAGCTTACTGATGAGAATAAAGATACAGCAACCGGCAATCCTATTGTATTATTTGAAGCTGCTGCAGGCAGCAATATTATCGCAACAGGAACAGGTACTGTAATGTCTGTAACTACAGACGCCAAGTTCGGAAATATGGTCGTTATCGATCATGGAAACGGATACATTACTTTCTATCGCAACTCAGGTGATCCTCTTGTCCACGAAGGTGACACCATAGAAAAAAGAGGCGCAATCCTATTTGTAGTTGGCGATAACACAACACTTGGATATCAGATCCAACAGGATGATAAGTATATCGATCCTGAAGAACTAATAGAAATCAATGGTTAAATTGGAGGAGAATCATGTTCGGAAACAAAAACAACGCAGTTGAGGATAGCGCTTTACTTGAACAGGTTGGAACCATCATTGGTCCGGGCGCAGTACTCGAGGGTCCCCTTACAACAAAAGATTCAACCAGAATTGACGGAACAGTCAAAGGAAACGTAACAGTCAGCGGTGCACTTATTGTAGGACAGGACGGCAAGGTAATCGGTACAATTTCTGCACTCAACGTATATGTTGCCGGAGAGGTTACCGGAAATATCACAGCGCCTCAGGGTAAGATTGAAATCAGTGATACAGGAAAAGTAAACGGCGATATCACTTGCAAAGGAATCATCATTGATGAAAACGCTGTATTCCAGGGCAAATGTGAAATGACAGGCCAGGACAAATCTTCTGCATCAATTGCAAAAGAAAGAGCAGTTGCTGACAAAGCATCTGAAAATGCTGAAAACCAAGAAAATTGAAAACGATAACAATAAAAAATGCTTTGATCGTAACGATCAAAGCATTTTTATTATTGCATTCTCTCAAATACAAGCTCGTAGCCATCATCACCATAGTTAAGTGAACGGTTAACTCTGCTTATGGTAGCTGTAGATGCACCAGTCTTCTCTGCAATCTCAAGATATGTCTTGTGATCTCTTAACATAGAAGCTACTTCAAATCTCTGAGATAAAGAAAGAAGCTCATTGACTGTGCACAAGTCCTCAAAAAAACTATAGCACTCCTCTTTATTCTGAAGGCAAAGAATTGCGTCAAACAGGTGATCTACTGCATCTGTTCTAATTTTTTTGTTCATATGCCATATTCCTCCAACTTATAATTTTTAGTGTTTCCACATCTTATCAATATTCCGTATAAAAAACTTTCGTGCTTAAACATTTTATCACTCTAAATTTGTAAAGTAAAGAGGTGTTTTTTTGTATCATAAAAACACTATAATTTGTAATTTTTTCATACATAATTCTAAATATTCCCTTTACTTTTGCGTTTTACTGTGCTATTGTAAATATGTTGTCATAGACAACAGAACGAATATTTTTTTATTTTTAGTGGAGGTATTACAATGAACAAAGGTACTGTTAAGTGGTTCAACAACCAGAAGGGTTACGGCTTCATCTCTGACGAGGCAGGAAATGATGTATTCGTACATTATTCAGGAC
>JAEEGF011662758.1_pt1 | contig 22668 bp, 15 predicted proteins | sample 9134171 | NCBI WGS metagenome assembly JAEEGF01 (sample SAMN16246542, study PRJNA631951) | gut metagenome | biome: gut microbiome; feature: rumen; material: AP-attached | host: Bos | place: Iran: Karaj | collected 2018-10 | reverse complement strand
TATAGACGGACAGCTTTCTTCAAATGTCACCTCAAAGGATGTCATTCTTACCATAATAGGAATGCTCACCGCATCCAGCGCGACCTATATGTCGCTTGAATTCTCAGGCAGCTGCGTTGATGAGATGAGCGTTGCTAGCCGCATGACAATGTCCAATATGGCTGTTGAGGCAGGCGCAAAATGCGGCGTCTTTGCGCCCGATGAAAAGACCTGCGAGTACTGCAACATCCCCTATGATGAAAAGATGCGTTCTTTAAAAGCGGATGAAGATGCCGTATACAGCCGCGTAATTCATTTAAACGCAGAGGATATCGTGCCCGTTCTGGCATGCCCCTCTCTTGTAGACAACATCCACCCCGTAAAGGAATACGAGGGCACAAAGGCCGATGAGGTATTCCTCGGTTCATGCACAAACGGAAGACTTGAAGATCTGCAGGCAGCAGCTGCCGTATTAAAGGGAAAACACATCGCCCCCTATATGCGCTTTATAGTTACGCCCGCAAGCCGCAAGATCTATCAGGATGCCCTTGCAGACGGAACTCTTAAGATACTTTCGGATGCCGGCGCAATGATCACCACCCCCGGATGCGGACTTTGCTGCGGAAGAGCCGGCGGAATTTTGGCAGATGATGAGGTCGTCGTAGCCACAAACAACCGAAACTTCCTCGGCCGCATGGGCAGCAGCAAGGTAAAGATATATCTTGCCTCTCCTAAAACCGCTGCCATGACCGCACTAACCGGATACATAAAAGCCGCCGAGTGACCGGAGGCCGCATGCATATGAAACAAAATCTGACTTTATACCACGTTTTTTACTGCGTTGCAAAGGAAGGCAACATATCAAGAGCCGCCAAAGAGCTATACATCTCCCAGCCCGCAATAAGCAAATCTATCTCGAACCTTGAGGCCGCGCTTGAGACCAAGCTCTTTGTAAGAAATTCACGCGGCGTAACACTGACCGACGCGGGTGGCATCTTATACAGCTATGTAAAGACCGCTTTCGAATCCATCGACCGCGGCGAAAAAGAACTTGCAAGGATAAATGACCTTGGCATAGGGCATATAAGGATCGGCGTTTCAACCACCCTTTGCAAGTTTATCCTGCTCCCCATCTTGGACAGGTTTGTAAGGCAGAATCCGCACATCGGAATAACCATAGAAAATGCCGACAGCGCTTCTACCCTGGCAAAGCTTGAAAACGGAAATATCGACATAGGGCTTGTGGCCCGCCCCGCCGACGAAAAGCACATTGCGTTTAATCCCGTCCGCGAGATCGAAGACATCTTTGTATGCACGCCTTCCTACCTAAAAAGCTTTCACGAACAGAATCCCGAAAACAAGGATATTCTCCTTGACGGGCATTTGATGATGCTCGGCCGCGACAACGTCACAAGGCGGCATATCGACAAGTACTTAAGTGCGCAGGATATGCACCCTTCAAACATACTTGAAGTATCCACCATGGACCTTTTGATCGAATTTACAAAGATCGGCCTCGGCGTCGGATGCTGCATAAAGGAATGCGTGCAAAGCGAGCTCGATTCCGGCAGCCTGATGCAGATTCCTCTTGAAACGCCTATAGAAAAAAGAATGGTCGGTTTCGCGACGCTGAAAAACGCGCCCATGACCGAAGCCATGCGCGCATTTTTGAATAATAGGTAAGACAAAATGACACCCGGTATCCGTCCCCGGGTGTCATTTTCGTATTTCTTATATTTACTGATCTTTATTTCTGTCCATCCAGCCGGAAATATCTGTGAAAGAACTTCCGCTGCCACTTCCGCCGTCATTGTTCTTTGGCGGTTCTACGGGGCCGTGCTGTCTTTCGTATTCTTCGAAAGGATCTACGTATTTGCCGCCGCCGAAGCCGGCATCCTTCTGCTTTTCATCATAATAATGAAGTCTTAGGAATTCGTCAAGCGAACGCTTATACATTCTGTCCCAGTCTTCCTTGTATCCTACGATGATCCAAGGGCATTTCTTTGCCATGCAGTTGAGAGCGTCTCTTGCGATGGGCTCGCTGCAGTTGATGGCTGTGGACTTGCCGTTTATGTCGCAAACTATCATCTGGCTGATGGGATTCTTACCCCTCTTCATGAAGTGGTAGCCCCAGCAGATGTTGTTCATGTCAATGGCGTTTGCTTTGGTATTTGCATAGAACAGAGTCGAGCTTCCGACTATAATGGCACCGTTCATGAAGTATGTACCGTTACCTGCCTCTCCTTCAAGCATATCCATGGTAAGGCCTGGGTGCATCTGAACGTAGGTCTTAAGCTTCTTGTCCCAGCCGATGCCGCCGATTAGAAAAACGATAACGCCGACTGCAACTATCGCAAGACAGATGAGGTCAATCACCATTGTCAATGTAATGGACTTGCTGCCGTGGTCATCAAGATAGCCTTCGATGATCTGATAGTACTCTCTCTTTTCGATGTTTTCGCCCATGAAGTTGTCGAAATAACTCTTGTCCTCCGAATCCATCTTGAGAAGGTAGCCCTTTACCGTTGCGCCCTTAGGCTCATCGGCAAGACCGTCGATATACTGTCTGGTCTCGTAGACGAAGTCTTTCATTTCATCATCATACTTAGTCTTTCTCCATACACCGAACCAGAAACCGTCGCCTGTTTTCTTATCGGTCATATTGTAGGTGACCCAACCGGTGAAATTGCTGCCGTTTGGATTGGTGACATCCTCATACAAGCCCCAGCACTCGGTCATATGGAAGGTGACAAGCTTTCCTTCGTAATCGCTGAGGCTCTTGGTATTCTCGTCAATAGTCTTTGCGGTAAGGAATTTGTATCCGGCTCTTCCCCAAATGAGAAGAACAAGGATGCCCATCACGATTATTATAACACCTGTGATGCGGCTGTTCTTTTTGCACACTTTCCTAAGATTATTCATATTTTTTCTCCCTTTTTAACGACTAAAAGCAAGGCACTTAAAAAAGTGCCTTGCTCATCATTTATTTGACAATTAGTTGTTGAGGAGCTTATCCTCGCCGTTCCAGCTGTAAAGTGCTCTGATCTGCTCGCCGATCTTCTCTGCCGGATGCTCAGCAGCCTTCTTTCTCATAGCCTTGAAGTGTACCTGCTTTCCTGCGGGTGACATGTCAAGCAGGAAGTCCTTTGCGAAGGTTCCGTCCTGAATGTCTGCAAGGATCTTCTTCATAGCCTTCTTTGTATCCTCGGTGATGATCTTGGGTCCTGTGATGTAATCACCGTATTCAGCAGTGTTGGAGATAGAGTATCTCATGCCTGCAAAGCCTGACTGATAGATAAGGTCTACGATGAGCTTCATCTCATGAATGCACTCAAAGTATGCGTTTCTGGGATCGTAGCCTGCTTCAACAAGTGTCTCGAAACCTGCCTGCATAAGTGCGCAAACACCGCCGCAAAGAACAGCCTGCTCGCCGAAGAGGTCTGTTTCTGTTTCTGTTCTGAATGTGGTCTCAAGGATACCTGCTCTTGCGCCGCCGATACCAAGGCCGTAAGCAAGTGCCATGTCAAGAGCCTTTCCTGTAGCATCCTGATATACAGCTACAAGACAAGGAGTACCCTTTCCTGCCTGATATTCGCTTCTTACTGTGTGGCCGGGAGCCTTAGGAGCGATCATTGTAACGTCAACGTTTGCAGGGGGAACGATGCAGCCGAAGTGGATGTTGAAACCGTGTGCGAACATGAGCATGTTTCCTGCCTCAAGGTTGGGTTCGATATCCTTCTTGTAAAGATCAGCCTGCTTCTCATCATTGATAAGGATCATGATGATATCAGCCTTCTTTGCAGCTTCTGCAGCTGTGAATACTTCAAAGCCCTGCTCCTGAGCTCTCTTCCAGCTCTTTGAGCCTTCGTAAAGGCCGATGATTACGTTGCATCCGCTCTCCTTAAGGTTAAGAGCATGTGCATGTCCCTGGCTGCCGTAGCCGATGATGGCAATTGTTTTTCCCTCAAGGAGTGAGAGATTGCAGTCTTCCTGATAGTAGATTTTTGCTTCCATTTGATTTTTCCTCCGTAAAATGAATTATAAAATTTTTTTATTCGTTGATAACGCTGTCAAAAGCTTCCGCGCCGTCTGCGCGTCCTCTTGGAAGTCCGGTGACTCCCGTTCTTACAAGCTGCTGGATCTCAAAGTTGTCAAGCAGATCCACAAATGCCTGAAGCTTTGTGGTATTTCCGGTGATCTCCATCATGACAGATTCTTTCGAAACATCTACGATCTTTGCTCTGAAGATGTCTGCTATTTCTGTGATCTTGTGACGGTTCTCATCGTTTGCCTTTACCTTTACCAGAAGCAGTTCTCTGGTAACGGATGCATCTCTTTCGAGTTTCTGTATCTCAACGACGTCAATAAGCTTTGAAAGCTGCTTTTCGATCTGTTCGAGCGCTTCGGGTTCTCCGCTTGCAACAACTGTCATTCTTGAAAAACCGGGATTTTCGGTCTCTCCGACTGTAAGACTGTCGATATTGTAACCGCGTCTTGAGAAAAGTCCTGCCACTCTGCTTAAAACACCGGCCTGATTGTCAACCAAAAGAGACAATACGACTTTGCTCATATTTTTCCTCCTTTCCCAGTATGTTCCTTGAAAATTCTCATCTATGATTGTATTACTTAGCCCATGAAATGTCAATATAATTCAGGGTTATGTGATATTGCTATTTGTTCTGTTTTTCATAACTGCAGGTTATGCTTACATTTAAAAAAGGAAGGCGGTACGGTAAAACTCCGTACCGCCTGTCAAAAAATCTCAGCATCTTATATGTTGTTTATTTGGTTTCACCATTTTCATCTACATAATCGGCCTTAAAATCAAGTGTCACATCAACTGTCTTCTCGACATATTCACGGATATGTCCTCTTTCACTGAAGGTGTAGTATGTGATAGTGACTGTATCTCCGCCTTCGTAATATGACATTTCTTCAAGAAGATCGTTCCAGTTCTTTATCTGAACACCGTTAATGGCTGTGATTATATCGTATGCCATGATGCCTGCTCTGTCGGCTGCTCCGCCTTCTGTAACACTGTATACGAATGCGCCTTTGCCGTCATATGCCTGGCTGTACTGCTTGTCGGTACCGATTGCAAGAAATGCCTTCTTTGATTCGTCCGTGACCTTTTCTCTTACCTTTACATTATTGTTCATGATGTCGGTAAGGATGGATTCAACAGAGCTGATGGGGATCGCAAAGCACATTCCCTCGACCTGTGTCGAAGAATACTTTCCTTCGCTGATACCGATAAGATAGCCGTTTGTATCAAAAAGTCCGCCGCCGGAGTTACCGGGATTTATCGCCGCATCTGTCTGGATGAGCTTCTTTACTTCGCTGTCTACCCTTACATCTCTCTCAAGAGCGCTGATGCAGCCTGTTGTAACAGACTGTCCGTATCCAAGAGCATTACCTATTACAATGGCACCGTTTCCGACCTTAAGCTTTGTCGAATCACCTACCGTGGCGATCTTTATAGCGTCTAGAGTGTCTTTATCTATATCTGATATTTTGACTGTAAGCACTGCCACATCGGCCGCTTCGTCATATCCCTTGAGATATGCTTTAACGCTTACGTCGTTGCAGAATTTTATTTCATACTCTGAAGACTCTGCTGTATAACCATACTTTGAATAATCTTCCGGAACAACTACATGTGCGTTTGTCACAACCATGACTTCTTCATCTGTCTGTGCGATGATGACACCGCTTCCTGCACCCTTTGAAGAATAATCCTGTCCCGATGTGCTTCCGCCTATATACCAGCCCCAGCTTGATCCGTTTGCGGAATAAACCGTGGTATTTGTGACCGCAACTATTGAAGGCATTACCTCTTCTACTACAGCAGATACATCAAGTGCTGTCGCAGATACCTTGCTTGTTGTCTCGACCTTGTCACCATTAAGCACTGCTGTCGTAAGCTTTGCGTCATCTGTTTCCTTTGCATCGGCTTTTTCTACGTTTGTGCCTTTTTCTTTGTCTGTATTATCTGTATCTGCGCTTTCGGTCTCTTTTTCCTTATCCTTTGTAAGCGCTACCGTCTGATCTGACTTCTTTGCAGCCTGCTTGCCGGCTCCGGAAAATTCTACCGCCGCATACAGCCCTCCGATAATTAGCGCCAACGCCAGTACCGCTGCGATCAGTCCGAGTATCGGACCACGGTTTTTGTTTTTCCTGCCGTTACCGCCGTTTTCGTTGCTGCCGTCATTATTGCCGCCGTTACCCGGGTAAGGGTTGTTGTAGCCGTTGTTAAAACTGTTGTTGTTATAACCGTTGTTGCTATAGCTGTTGTTATAACCGTTGTTGTAATTATTATTGTTATAACCGTTATTATTGCCGTTATTGCCGTAACCGTTATTGTTATAATCGTTATTATAGCCTTCGTTGTTATAACCGCCTGCATCGCCGGGTGCAGGCTCCCTGACAGGTTCTTCTGCGGATGAGCGATTGCTTATCTCATCACTCACCTTACGTACCTCATCATTATCTCTGTTTTCAAATTCATCAGACATGATATATACCTCCTTCTTGTCTAAAGATCGTCTTTTGTGTTTCTTATGAGTACGTTATACATTTAGTTTGTGTTTTATTTGTGTTCTTTTTTTTAAAAAAATATTTATTTTTGAGAGTCAGAGTGAGACGGGGGACGGAGCCAGAGTGAGACGGGGGGACGGGGTCAGAGTCTCATTTTCGAATCGAAAATGAGACTCTGACCCCGTCCCCCCGTCTCACATATTATTCTTCCGGTCCCTTATACTCGAAACAGATCATCGTCATGTCATCAAACTGCACTGCATCCTTTACAAAATCCGCAACGCTTTCGGTAACATTTTCGATAAGCTTTTCTGTTGAGGCACCGGGCTCTTTATTCAGGGCTTCGAGCATCCTGTCGGTACCGAACATGTTGTTGTCCTTGTCGGTTGCCTCAGGGATACCGTCGGTGTATACAAAGAGCTTGCTGCCCTTTTCAAGCTTCACTTCATATTCTCTGTATTTAACGCCTTCCATACCGCCGACCACAAAGCCGTGCTTGTCCTTAAGGAGTTCAAAGGGGCCGTCGGGCTTTTTGATGGTCGGGAATTCGTGTCCGGCATTGGCAGCCTTAAGGATACCAGTTGATATTTCGAGGATGCCGATCCATACGGTGACAAACATCTCGACCTGGTTGTCGGAAAGGATGGCTTCATTTGCTCTTTCAAGCACTTCGCTTACATTTCCGCAGATATTTGCATAGCTTTGAATGATGACCTTGGACACCATCATGAACAGTGCCGCGGGCACACCCTTGCCGGAAACATCGGCGATAACAAGGCAGAGGTGGTCGTCATCTATAAGGAAGAAGTCGTAGAAGTCGCCGCCGACTTCCTTTGCGGGCTTCATGGAAGCATATATCTCGAATTCCTTTCTTTCGGGGAAAGGCGGGAAGATGTGCGGCAGCATGCCTACCTGGATCTGGGTGGCCATGTTGAGTTCCGCACTGATACGCTCTCTTTCGGCCGCGATCCTTGTGATATGCTCTTCGTAGCCGACAAGGTCTTTTTCCATCCTTCCCATAACTTCGGAAAGGTTTTCGATCTCATCCTTTGTCTTAATGCCGAGTTTTGAGAAATGATCGTTATTGCCTCGGTGAAGCTGTTTGTCGATGACATATTCCGTCGCGGCATCCGTGATGGCGTTTATGGGCTTTGTGACTGTTTTCTTGACATACTTCGTCATTATGATGGTCACCAGTACGGCGATCAGCAGGATAGCGATAAATGTAGCAACGACAAATCCGATCATGTCGCTGATAATTATCTCAAGCGTTACATCGACGAAAATAAACGCGTATATTCTTCCGGACTGATCCTTGAGCTGCACGCCGCCGGTGCAGATAAGCCCAAGCTTCTGATCACGCTGAATATCATACAACAGGTCGTATTCATCGTGAACTTCGGTGTAGAGGAAGGTATCTATGCGCTTATCCGAAATGGAGCTCCACGCACCGGGGTGAAGTTCCTTTTCGCCCTGGTGGTCGGCGATATAGACAACTGCCTTTGTCGCCGGGTCGATCATTCCGAGGTAGAGATTGTCGATCTTGCTGTTTCGTCTGAATTCCTGCATCAAGGCAACCAGCTTTTGATACTCGCTGCCTTCGCCCATATCGATATCGGAAAAGAGCTCGTTGTATTTTGCCGGGTCGCTAATGCTGTCTCTTTCTTCCTGCGACAGACTGCGGTATTTTTCCATTATCTCGTCGGCCAGCACCTTAAGGTCATTATCCGTGTCAAGCTCGAGCATCATGGATGCATAGCTTGCGATATCACACGCGTAAAGCGAATACATCCTGACAAGCGCATAAGCGTGGATTATGGTACCTGTGATCTGCGCGGCAAGTCCCAAAAGAAGGCACCCCAACATGACGCCCCTTAAAAGACGTCTTGTAAGTGATCTCTTCTTGATCCTTTCTTTTACGGATCTTCCCATCTCTTCTGCTTTGGCCCTGTCTATTTCAGATACTTTTTCTTCTTTACCTGTAAATTCTTTGTCCATGATAATATCTGCATCCTTTGGGTAATATTCTTTTTAAGATGGAATAAGGATATCACATTTCATACCCATATTCAAGAAAAACAATCCCCAAACCCGTCATATATATGATGATTTTTAAAGATAAATGTGATATCATCAGCATAGATGACATATGAAGGGTAAAAAAGGAGATTCATGATGGACCGTGATGAAATATCCACAGACAAAAATCTGATATACCGCGAATTTCTTCACCGTGAAGAAATGTTTGTTCGTGCGCCCTATAATCCCGAGGTGGAATTCTATTCATGCATAACCTCAGGCGATGTAAAAAAAGTGGATGAGCTGACCGATGAAAGTATCTTAGACAAGCGCGAAGGCTGGGGTATTCTTTCGGAAAACGAGCTTCAGAACGTAAAATATCATTTTGTCATTACGACGGCCGTAGTAGCAAGATACTGCATAAATGCCGGTCTTCCTTTGCAGACGGCCTATGACCTCAGCGACCATTACATCCTTATTGCCGACAAGTGCAAGACTCCAAGGGCCGTTGCTGCTTTGCACAAGCCCATGTGTCTCGACTACGCAAAAAGGATGAGAAGCCTGCAAAAGAAAAGCGTTCAGTCGCCCTATATTTCCAAGTGTATCGATCTTATTTACGACAGGCTGCACACAAAAATATCGCTTGGAGATCTTGCCGAATACTGCGGGCTTTCCGAAAGCTACCTTTGCAGGCTTTTCAAGGAAAAGACCGGGCTTACCGTAAGCGATTACATCACAAAGCAAAAGATAAACACGGCCAAAAAAATGCTGAGGTTCTCGGATTATTCCGTTTCGGATATTGCAAACACCCTTGCTTTTCCGTCGCAGAGCTATTTTACCAAAGTGTTTAAGGCAGAATGCGGAAAGACTCCGCTTGCCTTCAGAAACGAAAACAGCTGAAAGCACCCCAAAGGATGCTTTCGGCTGTTTTAATTTATACCTGTTCTTCTTTTTTTATAAGTCCTTCAAGTATTTCGGTGTATATCTTCTGAAAATCGCTCATGTACCCTTTAGAGTAAAGCCCCGAAGAGTATCCGAATACCGAATCGAATCCGCCGTCTCCCTGCTCGTTTTCTATGAGCACAAGTTCGAGGCTGGTATTTGCGGCCACATATTCATCCTTAAGAGGAATGATCTCGGGCCTGAACGTGCCAAGCTCATCCCCGTTTATACCCATTTGAATGTTTACTTCCATGTAATCGTTCTTAAACGGAGAAAACGATTTTAAGATATAATCGTAGGAACTGTTTGCTATGCCCGCCGATACCTGTTCTTTTACAAGTTCCAAAAGCTGCTTCGTATTTTTTATCGATCCAAACCTTGCCGCAGCCGGAAGGTTTTTGATAAGCATACCGACGGCAGTCTCGGACTCGGCCGACATACGGTTGTTATATATCCAGTTCACCATGACGTCATCGCTGCCGTTAAACTTATGCAAGGCTGCAAGTGCCGCGGATATAGCCATTACCGAATGCGTAACACCCCAGTATTCTTCTGCCTCTTTTACCATTGACGCATCATATCCAAGGCGTTTTTCCAGCCTTCCAAGGCTCACATTTTTTCCGTCGCCAATGTCCGGGACGGGCGATATGCTCCATTCTATGCCAGAATACCTGTCCTCAAAATACTTTCTTGAATGTTCTTCATCTCCCGACAAGGCTCTTCTTTCCGCATCCGAAATTATCGAAAAGTACATATCCTTTTTGAGTTCTTTTCCAAGATATGCATTCGTCATGTCGTAAAGGAGTATCCTAAGGGAATCCCCGTCCATGATAAGGTGATGTACATCCATGAACAGATATGTTTGATCTCCCACTTTGTACACGGCCGACCTGAAAAGACATGAGCCTATTATCCTGTCAAATGGTCTTACAAGCGTTTCGGTAAGCACTTTCAGTTCTGCTTCGTCTATTTCACGCACTCTCACATCTTCAAAGATGTTCGGCCTGTACTGCTGATAAAGCTCGGAATCTTCGTTGAATCCAAACACCACCATAAGACCCGGGTGATTCTTTATAGCCTTATTCAAAGCATCACATATCTTTTCGGCTTCGAATTCGCTTCCAAAGCGCGCGAGGAAATGGGTAATGCTCCACATGGTGGAATTCGGCTTATAGAGCTGGTTGTCGATCATTTTTTCCTGCATGGGACTTATCCTGTGCGGAAGCCATCTTGCCTCATCCTCTTTTGCCTCTCTTGATCTCTTGTCGGTATTATACAGATGCCTTGAAATGGATCTGGGGGTCTTGAATCTAAACACATCTGCCGCGGTAAGGTCGTCAAAGCCCGCCTCAAAGACCACCTTCATGACCTTTAAAGAATCGCCGCCGAGTTCAAAGAAATCATCAAGCGCGCCAACGGTCCCGGCGTCCTTTTTAAGCGCCGTTTCAAACGCCGCGCATATCTTCTTTTCGTTTTCCGTCTCAGGCTTTACAAAGGCCCTTTCGCCATCGGCTACGACAGGCAAAGTAAGCTTTTTCTTGTCTATCTTGCCGTTTGCCGAAAGAGGCATCGTCTTTTGATAGATCAGTATCCGGGGCACCATATATGAAGGCAGCTTTTTCTTTATATATTCCAAAATAAGGTCATCTTCTATCTTTTCGGCCGCGGAATAAAACGCTGCAAGATATTCGGAAGTGCCTTTTACTGCAATTACCGCCGCAGCCCTTACCCCCTTGACGCTTCCTATGACTCTTTCTATTTCAGAAAGCTCTATTCTGAATCCCCTGACCTTTACCTGGTCATCGACTCTTCCAAACAGCACTATCTCGCCATCACCGGTCCATGATGCAAGATCACCGCTTCTGTATGCGCGCTTACCGTTATATTCAAAGAAAGCTTTGGCTGTCTTTTCAGACATGCCGATATAGCCTCTTCCAACCTGATCACCGCATATCACAAGCTCTCCCTTTATGCCGGGAGGAAGCGGATGATCGAATTTGTCAGCAACAATGAAAGTGGTATTTGCTATCGGCGCGCCTATCGTTACGGTGCCTTCACCGTTTACAAGCTTGGCTGCGCACCCCATGGCAGCCTCCGTAGGTCCGTATACATTTAAAATGACGCTGCTTGGAGCAATACTCTTTAGTTCGCTGTAAAGCTCCGGCGGGAAGGCTTCCGCGCCTATGTCGAAAAATGTTATGTTCTTAAGGGCATTTCTTGACCTTTCGATATCCAAAAGATTTGTAAGGAAGCTCGGCGTACAGGTGATGGAATCGGCGCCTGTATTTTCTATAAGCCCCGAAAGCTTTAACGGGTCATGTATCTCTTCTTCCGTTGCAAGAATTACAGTATTGCCGTTGCACAGAGGCACGAATTCTTCAACTACCGACACATCAAACGAAAATGCCGCAAGCGCAAGGCATTTCCTGCCGGGCCGGCCGTAATGCATGATCTCTATGGACTTTTCGTTTCTGTTTACATAGTTTGCAAGGTTTCCGTGTTCTATCATGACGCCTTTTGGAAGCCCCGTGGTACCTGATGTATAGATGCAGTATGCAAGATCGGATGCTTTGACACTTGCGTTGCAGCAGGCAAATGCATCTTCTGCGCCCAGTATATCCTCTATCAAAAGCACTTCATACTTGCGGTCTTCCGGCAGAGACCTTGTTCTTAAGACGTTCTTTGAAGTGAGCAGTATATCTATACGGCCGTTCTTCATGCAGTAATCAAGCCTGTCGGAAGGCATATCCGCGGCAAAAGGCACAAACGCACCGCCGCTTTTTAATATACCTATATTGGCTGCATATGCGTATACCGTTCTGTCAAACAATGTGCCGACCAGACTTCCCTCAAAAACGCCTTTTGCCCTAAGGCTGCCTGCCACTTTGCAGGACAGCTCATCAAGCTCCTTATAGCTCAAACTCACGCCCCTTGCGTATACCGCCTGTCTGTCAGGGAAGTTTAAGGCATATTTCTTTATCTGTTCATGTACCGGGACAAAATCTATATCTATTGCAGTGTCGTTAAACTTTTCCAGAAGCTTTTCATCATCTTTTGTGACAAGCGCTATGTCTCCGACATTCTTTTCATTAAGCAGTGCCTCGGCCACATTAAAGAGATCTGCGGCAAACCTTTCTATCCATCCGGCCGAAAAACGCTCGTTGCGGTATTCTATCGTCATGTTGTAAAAACCGCCCGTAAGGAAGAGCTGAATGGACATAAGACCTGTTACCATGCCTGTATGGTATTGTTCCATAAAAACAGAATCTCCGACTACATATGAGCTTCCCATTCCCATTTTGTCCGTGAACAGGTCGCCTTGATATATGAATTCGACATCATCATTTACCGGACAGTTCTTTAACACCTCGTCAAACGAATAGATGTCATTGCTCATATTGTCGAAAAGCTGTCTGCTGCATGAGCGCAGATATTCTGCGACCGGCATGTCCCAAAGCAGGGCAGCATAAAACGGGATCCTTTTTATCAGGGTCCCAAAGGTCCTTTCGGAGCCGGCATATGAACGGCCGTTGTAAACGGTAGAAAATGAGATGCTGTTGCTGTATAGATATTTGCCCAATAGTATCGACATAGCTCCCATAAAGAAGCCGCCCGGAGTTACAGAATTGTTCCTGCAATACTCTATTACCTTTTCATCGGAAAGAGTTTTGGGCTCATATCTGAAGTTTTTGCTCTCGCCCGGCGTAAGCGTCCCGCCAAGGTCTCCTTCCAAAGTCTGAACATCATCTGCCTTTTCAAACAGTTTTTTATAATACTCTTCGGCCTTTTCAAACGATCCGTCCCGCATCATCTCATCTTCCATGAGAGCTATCTGCTGGATGGTCTTTCCCTCAGGCAGCAGTTCTTCGCCTGCAAGGGCGCTGTTCAGTTCGGAAATAAAGAGGCTTATCGATGTTCCGTCAAAAAAGATGAGATGTGCTTTTATGGCAAGATAGCACCTCTTCTCGCTTCGATATATGGCAAAATGGAACAAAAGCGTGTCAAGCAGCGGAACTACCGGATAAAAGGCCTCCATGAATTCGAATCTGTCTTTTTCCTTTCCTTCTATGACGGGGATATCTACCTGCGCATCCTTTATCATCTGCATATAGGGCAGGCCGTCCGCTCCGACCCTGATGACATATTTCATAGACGGATGGTTATCTATCACCTTATATACGGCATGCATAAGCTCTTCTGCGGTTATGTTCTGTGCCGCCTCCATCATGTATGAGCATGTGTATGTGTCGGCATTTCCTCCTGTCACGCTTTCAAGATAAATGCCAAGCTGTGTCCTTGTTACGGGATATCTTATACGGCCATGGCCCCTGCTTTTCTTTTCACCCTGTTTTGATGAAAGGAACTTCGCAAGCTTTGACGGTGTCTGATTAAGAGAGATATCTTTAAACTTTAGGTCATACCCCGCCTCGGCAAGCTTTGCTATAAGGACGGATACCGAAAGAGATGTGCCTCCAAGCAGAAAGAAATCATCATTTCTTCCTATACGCGCAGCGCCCAGCACTTCGCAAAACGCTTCACATATCATTCTTTCCGTGTCATTTTCAGGCGCCTCAAATTCGGTCTCGGTTTCAACTTCTATCTCTTCAAGCGCTTTAAAATCGACCTTTCCCCTGTCGTTTCTCGGGATCTTTTCAATACACACGAAAATGTCGGGTATCATGTAATCCGGCAGAAGACCCTCGGCTTTCTTTTTAAGGGAAGTAGCGGCATCCGTGCTGCCTTCGTAAAAGCAGCAGAGTTTTTCCGCGCCGTTTATGGTCTTTAAAACGCACACTGCTCCCGATACTTCCTCTATCGACTCAAGAACGTTTTCTATTTCGGCAAGCTCGACCCTGAAACCGCGAAGCTTTATCATGCGGTCTTTACGTCCGTGGAATATCAGCTCGCCGCCGGCTGCGTATTCCATCATATCGCCGCTGCGGTATACCCTCTTTCCGTCGAGCGGGTCGGTATAAAACTTTTCGCCGGTCTCTTTCGCAAGGTTATTGTAACCAAGCGCAAGATATGGGCTCTTTACGCACAGTTCGCCCACCACGCCGTTTTCGGTTATGACTCTGCCGTCCTCGCCTGCCAAAAAGACGCTGATGCCGCTTCCCGCAAAGCCAAGACTTCTTTTATCCCCGGCTTCTTCCTTTATGTGTCTTACAAGCACACCCGCCGTCTCGCTTGAGCCGTAGTGTTCGTAGATATTTTCGCCTTCGCTTTCGATATCCGCTTTCTCGCCGGACAAAATAAGGCATTTTAACCCCGGCTTTCCGTAAAGGCTAAGCATCACCGAATACAGTTGTGGCGGCATAAACATACAGGTCACCCCGTATTTTCTTATTATGCGGTAGATGCTGCGGGTATTTTTTCTTTCATCTTCGCTTGCCACATATGTGCTTCCGCCCGTAATAAGGGGCGTGATAAGATCCATTTCCGATGCTATGAAATTAAAGCCCGCAATGCAGCAGAACATGTCTATTTCGGAATAATCATACTTGCCCGCCATTATATCGCAGGCGCAGGCAAGCATGCCCGCCTTGTGGATAACACCCTTGGGCTTTCCGGTAGAACCCGACGTATAGACCATAAAGCCTTCGTTTTCATCCGATGAAAGATCTATCGAAGGGCTTTTAGGGTCGGTGTTTTTCGTTTTCAGAAGATCTTCCGCAAAGATAACTGGAAGGCCCTCCGTCTTTTCTTTTAAGGCATACGAAGAGATGCAGAATCTTGCTCCTGCATCATCATTAATGCTTTGTATCCTTCCTGCCGGATATTCGGAATCTATGGGAACGGCAGCGCATCCGGCCCTTAATACCCCCAAAAGAACAGGTATATATCTCCTGTCTCTTGGCATCAAAATGGCTATTCTTTCGTTCTTATTCCCGCATTTTTCCGCCAGAACGCCCGCAACTGCAGCGCTCAAGCCGGCTATCTCGCCGTATGTGTATGCTCCGGCAGCGTCACAGACTGCCATTTTGTCTGCATGTTTCTCCGCCTGATAAAGAAATCTTTGTATAAGAGTCATGATCAATCTTTTATCCTTCTTTTAATCACCTTAAGCATCTCGCCCGAAATGCTCTTTACATCGTCAAGACCTGCAAGAAGCATGTCATTTACCGCATCATAAAATGCTTCTTCTATACCGTTTCTCATGTAATCAAACCGCTTCATTGCAAGCTTTTCGCCTATTCCCGCTTCACGCGCGGCAAGTCTGAAATTTTCCCTGCCTATGCGGTCTATCTCAAGCTCGCCCCCTATGAAAAAGCTCATCTCGGGAGTCGAGCCATATACTCTGGTACAGACTATATCATACGCCGGAGCAAGCTTTATGCTCTTAAGATCGGGGCTGTATGTGAGAGAAAAATTCTTAATATGGCAGTCCGTATTTCCGATCAAAAAGCAGAAAACGATCATATCCCAAAGCTTTTGCTGATCCCTTATCGGGTCCGAGCAGTAATTTCTTATAAGCTCGAACATCTTCCTTAAGTATCCGCTCGGCTGCCTTTCGTACTTGTCCTTTGACGAAATGCCAAGTGCCTGCGAAAAATCCTCCTGATGAAGCCTGCCCGGGCACTTAAGTCCGTCTATCAAAACTCCCGAATCCATGTAGCGGTCAAATCTCTTTGTGGCAAACAAAACATCGCTGTCCATGCCGTTTCCGAGGTTGATCACAAAGCTTTCGGGCACCTCGATCCCAAGTTTTTTTGCAGTCTGCATGCAAAGCTGTTCGTTAAGGACTATATGTCCAAGCCTTACATGGCTCTGTTTTACGATATGTGTCGATGCCGCCCTTCCTTTAGGCAGATACCATTTGTCATTTTCGCTGTCGTAATAAAGGCCGGCTTTTCCGCTTGCGCCCGTAAGAGACAGATGAGTCTGCATCAAAAGCTCAGTCGAACGCGTGGCTCCCTCCGCAGCAAGTTGCTTTACCCTCTCACGCGAAAGAGGCTCATATGCCATGTCCCGTTCAGCCTGCCCGTCGTCATCTATCAAAATGGCGCCCAAAAATTCCTGGCCAAGCTTTTCAAGTATAGTCAGATAATCGTTTTCATCCGCCTTCACCCAGTCCGCAACGGCTCTTCTTGAAAAGCCTTCCGGCAAAAGACCTTCAAAAAAATTGCCGGTCTTTGCAACGCTGAAAGGTTCTTTTTGAAGAGGCAGGCTTATTGATATCGGCCTTGCATCTTCGCTCTGAAGGTATTCGTCAAAATATGAAAACCTTGCCTCGGCGGTGCTGTCACCGCAAATATTGCCGACCCTTACCGGGCGTCCGTTTTTTTCTACGTTGATATTGATGGTTCTTGACATCTTATTCCCTCTCCGTGACCGCAATATTCATTCCAAGTATGCTTGCGAGCCTGAAGGCTTTTCCAAGTTCGGCTGTTTCCTTTCCGTTTTCGAGATCGGAAATAAAGCTTGCCGAAAAGCCCGATGCCTCGGCCAGATAGCCCTGTGTGATGCCAAGCTGCTTTCTTCTGTTCCTTATGGCAGCTCCAAACTCTGCCGTATTTGATACTCTCATATCCTATATCCTTCTGCAATAATCTATATAGCCGTACGGCTATATATAAAAGTTCTATAAATTAAAATAGCCGTACGGCTATATTATGCTAAAAACTACTAAAAAATAGCCGTACGACTTTATTATACTGTTTCATTGCAACAATGTCAACTTTTAATATGGTTTTTAAGCGTTTTAAAGGTTCTTTAACCTTTCATATTGCGTTTTTGCTTCGGCAATAAGCGCCGAATAATCCGTATCCGTTTTGTTTCTTAAAAGCTCCGTCATTTCACATACAGGCCCCGAAAGAGGATCGAGAGAAAGATTGGTGTACATCCCCTTAAGCGCGTGCGCTGTCTCAAATGCGCCTTCAAGATCTTTTTTGCCGATCTGTTCTTCAAGCAGTGAGATCCTTTCGTCACCGAGCGATTTGTTTACGAGCATGATATAAAAATCAGCATTTCCCATACAGCGCTGCAGAGCCTCGTCAACATTCGCACCGTATTCTCTTAATTTATCGACTGTCAGCATATAAGCACCTCTCTTCGTTCTTTACGCCTCTATAAGACGTCTGAATTCATCTGCGGGTACAGGTCTTGAGAAATAATAACCCTGAATGATATCACATCCGGCTTTTTTGAGCAGTCCCATCTGCTCTGCGGTCTCAACGCCCTCTGCAATCACCGGGACTTCCAAAAGCCTTGCAATGTCTATCATTATCTCCACAAGACGAAGGTCCTTGGGATTTTTTTCGATGTTCCTTACAAATTTCATGTCAAGTTTTAAAGCATCTATCGGAAGCGATGTGAGCATGTTAAGTGAAGAATATCCGCATCCGAAATCGTCCATTTCTATCTTGAAACCTCTGTTTCTAAGCGATGATACCATGTCGATTATCTGCTGCGCATTGTCGGTATATGCCGACTCGGTTATCTCGAGCAGCAGATCCTTTGCTTCAAGGCCGTTCTTCTTTGCGATGTCTGAAATGGTCTCGCCGAGCTGCGGGTCAAAAATGTCGACTCTTGAAACATTTACGGATACGGGGATCACTCTGCCGTATTCGTCCTTCCACTGCTTTACCTGACTTGCCGCCTCGTTCCAGACATATCTGTCAAGCTTGTGTATAAGTCCGTTGTTTTCAAAAATTGAAATGAACTCTCCGGGGCTTACCATTCCGAATTCGGGGTGCACCCATCTGACCAAAGCTTCGGCGCTTGTAAGGCGGGGTGTATCACCGGTCACATCGTATTTCGGCTGGAAATATACCTTGAACTGCTTTTCGGCAAGAGCCCTGTCCATATCATTTATCAGCTTCTCGGCGTGGAGTTCTTTGTTGTGCAGTGCCGCATCATAAAAATCAAAGCAGGTATTATAGCTGTTTCGCAGTTTTTGGCATGCAAGTCTTGCACAGTCAAAGCGTTGTTCCATATCCGCTGCGTTGCCGTCATCTAAGTATACGCCGATACGCACGCTTATGTTCTTGTCCCCGACTATATCTTCGAGACTTGCCGTATAGCTTTCAAGTTTATTTGAAAGATCTTCGCTATGGGGCACATATAATCCAAAGCTGTTGCTGCCCGATCTGCAGGCAAGACCTCCTGTGCGGCGGACTATCTCGTGAATGCTGTCCCCTATGCTCTTTAAGACTTTATCGCCGTATTCACGACCGTAAAGCTCGTTTACGATATGGAAACGGTTGATATCAAGGACTATGGCATCCATCGGCATGTTGTGGTTCTGCTCGTCGAGCCTCTTACCGTATTCAAAAAAGAATTCCTTGTTGAAAAGGCCTGTCAGCACATCTCTTTGCGTCTCATGGATGATTATGCTGTCTTCGGCAAACTCTATGGCACGGCTGACTCTTGCCCTGATAATATCGGGAACATCATATGGTTTTGTGATAAAATCCGCAGCTCCAAGCTGAAGGCTTTTTACCTCCGCCTCCTTTTCCGCCGTCAAAACGATAACAGGTATCCGCCTTAGCTCCGCATCGGCCCGGATAATCTCCAAAAGCTCATATCCGTTCATTTCGGGCATATGCAGATCCAAAATGATAAGCGACAGAGACCTGTCGGCCTTCATCATCTCAAGTGCCTTTGCGCCGTTTTCCGCCAAGTTCACCTCATAAAGATCGCCGAGCATGTTTTTCAGCATTTCTCTTTCGATAAATTCGTCATCAACGATCAGCACCTTTCTGTGCAATCCTTTTTTTCGTTCCAGTAATTCCCGCATTCTTTGATCCCCCGTTTTTTAAAAACACTTCGATAGCCTATTTAAGTACATTTTTTTCTTCGCCGTCCAAAAACGCCTTAAGATTGCCCGCAACCGTTTCTATGAGCCTTGTGCGAGCCTCGATGCTGGCCCATGCCATATGCGGCGTTATACGGATATTGGGCGCGCCAAGAAGCGGATTGTCCGCTTTCATCGGCTCTGATGAAACAACGTCACATGCGGCTGCCGAAACCTTGCCCAAACGCAGCGCATCGGCAAGATCCGCTTCATCCACAAGACCGCCTCTTGATACATTTACTATTATAACTCCGTCTTTCATGCGATCAATGTTTTCGCGCCTGATGATCTTTTCCGTATCCTTTGTCATCGGGCAGTGAAGCGAGATCACATCGGATCTTTCAAACAACTCCGAAAGGCCGACAAAGCTCACTTTGCTTCCGGCTTCATCTTTATATTTTTCCGGATGAGCGGTATTTACCAGCACATCCATGTGAAAGGCCGACGCTATCTCGGCCATACGCCTTCCTATATTTCCGTATCCGACTATTCCGATAGTCTTTCCGGCAAGCTCTGTGAGAGGTCTGAGCCAGTAACAGAATGTCTCAGACCTGACCCAGTCGCCCCGCTTGACGCTTTCGTCATGCGCAGCGATACCGCTCGCGCATTCGATGATAAATCCCCATGCAAGCTGCGTGACGGATTCGGTGCTGTAGGCGGGCACATTTGTGACAGTGACGCCGTGTTTTTTTGCCGCTTCAAGGTCTATTACATTATACCCTGTCGCGCAGACACCTATGTATTTCAGGTTCGGCAGCCTGACAAACGTCTTTTCGTCAAAAATGACCTTGTTTGAAAAGACTATTTCGGCATCGCCTATATGATCGTATTTGTCATCTTCGGTGGTATTTCCGAAAAATACAGTGTCTATTATGTTTGTTATCGGTTCAAAACCAATATCGCCCGTGCTCACGGCATCGCGCTCAAGATATACTGCTCTCATTACTTTTCCCCATCATTATTGTCTTTTTCGATCGAGGCATCCATCAGATCCTTTTGGAAGGAATCCTCATAGGCCTTTACCTGTTCACTTGCTTTATCTTCATTGCGGTCGTCTTTACCGGATCCGCCTTTTTTATTGTCGTTTTCTCCTAAGATGTCTTTCATCTCCTCATCGAAACTGTCTTTAGTTTCACCGTAGAAGTTTACGATGATGGAAGTGATGAGTGCAACAACTATTATACCGTATATGCCAAGCAGTACCGACAAAAGTCTTCCCGCAGGGGTAACTGCCGAGATATCTCCAAAACCTATCGTTGTAACAAGCGCAAAGCAGTACCAGAGCGCATCCGAGCTTGAATTTATGCTCGGTTCTATTCTCTGAAGCAGTATCGATACCGTAAAAATCAAAAGTGCAAAGCCTGCAAGTATCTCTACCGCATAGGTCTTTCTTATGATCTTTATTAGAACATTGAGCTTTACACCCGAAAAAGAAATAACGATTATCTTTATGAGATACTGCACCACGATGAAGAACAGCATCAAATATGCAGTAATTCCGGGAACCTCTTTTGCAATACCCATCATCTCTGTCGCAACGCTTAATATGATAAGCGTAAATATGACCGTTTTTATGATATTGCCGAGCTTAAACTTTCTGATAAGCCCAAGTATTCTTCCCGTCAAAAGGGCCGCCATATATAACAGGCAGGCGATTCCGATCGCTTGGGAAAAATCGTCGTCACAGATAAAGACTGCTATGGATGCAACATAAAACGAACAGTATATCCATGTTTTTACATGAAAATACCAGTTCCTGTTTTCTGCCACAGAATACTGCACGATCCTTGATACGATCATTGCAATATACACCCTGATAATGGCAGATGACAGTGCAGCCGCTTCATAAACAAATGAAATACCCCCTTCTTCATCTGTTTCTTCTGTGATTATGGTCAGTGCATTTACGGCGAAAATAAGTATGATCGCATGAAGTATGCCGTTTGATGCCTTTAATACTACATCTTTTTTTGTCATATTACCAATGTGCCTCCGACGTTATTTAACCGGATTAACTCCCGCTTCGATCATTACCTTTAATACATGATATCCGCCTTCTATGACCACTATGATCATGATGCCTATTGCTGCTATCGGCAGGAATGTATCGATCTTCTTGTTCTTGTGCGTTCTTGTATACGAGAACAGCAGCATCGGAAGGATCATGGCAAACAGCTTGTCAACCGAGAAGAAGCCCCATCTTCTAAGCGTATCCGCGCAGAAGGTTATAAGATCATCATTTATCGCCTCGACATCTCCCTCAGACATGTTGACCACAATTATTATAGCGATCACAACTGAAACCAAAAGGTCGATTATCCAACAGGCAATAATATATACACATGCCCTCGTCGAAAAATGCAGCGAATTGGTATTTGTTTTCAGATAGGCCTTATATTGTTCACGCGTAAGTCCCGCCTCAAGGAATCTTTTTTCCCTGCGTTTCATTCCAAGCACCATCATTATGAAGAAAAGGATCATAACAGGCGGTTTTGAAGGCATAAGCGCATATGTAATAAGCGGAACCGTAACCTTGCCTTCAAATGCAAGAATCTTTAGGCTCAGGAATACTGCCTCATAAAGCAGCGGCAATAAACAGAGCATTCTGAAGTATTTTATGTTCTTTCCCCGGAAATGCTTCTGAGGAGTGTAGTTTACAAAGAACATGAAAAGCGTGCACAAAAGGAGGTCTATAAAGAGGTTACATACCAGATAACCTGTAACTCCTGCCGCATAAACCATTTCGCTCAGCCTTGATTCCTCAACTTCAAGCATGGCGGCGATCCCCTTTGAAAGGCCGGTGAAATAATGCAGATATGCAAATATCATGCCCAAAGTACAAGCGATCGTGAGAATGGTAAAACGCTTTATAATGTTTTTGTAACTGTCTCTTTCATCCAGTATCGCCGTGAAGTTGGCGATCATGAACATCGGGAGCACGATATCGTTACCCTTGTCCTTGAGGAACTCAAAAAAGAGTGCTCGTCCCTCCAGACTCGGTTTAAACTTTGCAGCCGCCATGTAAAGGAATGCAATGGGTATGCAGATGATCGCTGCCCACGCGATGACTCTGAACCCCCTATAGGATAACGGCCCCCTGTACTTGATATCCTGCGAAAGAGCCTTTTCGTACTTTGCGCGTCGTTTTGCTGTTTTTTGTTCTTTTTTGGTGAGAGCCGCACCCTCTACCCGGGTGCTTTCTTCATTCATGGTAGTTGCCAAATTATTATCGTCCATTTTGTCCCCCCCACCTTTTACAAAAATAATGTTTATATGTAAACTCCCACATGAAAATTATAGCATATATCTCATTCAAAAACAATTATTTATACATTTTTAATAAAACAAAATGAGACCCGGGGACGGGGTCAGAGTCTCATTTTGAACGAAAAGTC
>JAEEGF010030243.1_pt1 | contig 22668 bp, 10 predicted proteins | sample 9134171 | NCBI WGS metagenome assembly JAEEGF01 (sample SAMN16246542, study PRJNA631951) | gut metagenome | biome: gut microbiome; feature: rumen; material: AP-attached | host: Bos | place: Iran: Karaj | collected 2018-10 | reverse complement strand
GTATGAACACGGAGTACAAGCTTATCGGCGACGTGCTCAGTATCGGTGAGAACTTCACCCTGAACCGCACCAGCGAGGTGGGAGCTCCTGGCGGATTCCTCGAGAATGCCCTCCAGTTCAACCCCAACTATCCTATCTATAACGTATTCGGCGAGTATGCCAACCTCACCGGCGGCTATGCCGACCGTGAGAACCCCCGCTCGACGCTCTCGCGCAACGCCGACAACCGCTACACCTACTGGCGTACGTTCGGCGACGTGCACGTCAACCTGGCCCCGTTCAAGGGCTTCAACCTGCGCACCACCTTCGGTATCGACTACAGCCAGAAGCAGCAGCGCATCTTCACCTATCCGCTGCCCAACGGTAACGTGGCACGCGACGAGAACGGCGTAGAGGCCAAGCAGGAGCACTGGATGAAGTGGATGTGGAACGCTGTGGCATCGTATAACATTGAGGTGGGCAAGCACCGCGCCGACGCACTGGCCGGTATCGAGCTCAACCGTCAGGACGACGTGTGGTTCTCGGGCCTGCGTCAGGACTTTGCCGTGCTGAACACCGACTACATGTGGCCCAGCGCCGGTACAGAGGGTACCGACAAGGCCTACGGCTCGGGCTCGGGCTTCTCGCTCGTGTCGTTCTTCGGCAAGGTGAACTATACTTACAACGACCGCTATCTGGCATCGCTCACCGTACGTCGCGACGGTTCGAGCCGATTCGGTAAGAACAACAAATACGGTACGTTCCCCTCTATCTCTCTCGGATGGCGCATCAGCGAGGAGCAGTTCATGAAGGGCACCAAGTCGTGGCTCGACAACCTGAAGCTCCGTGCCTCTTGGGGACAGACCGGTAACCAGGAAATCTCGAATACCGCCCGCTATACTCTCTATACCACTACCGGAAGCCTGAACTTCGGCGGTGACTCGTACAACACCGGCTACGACATCCAGGGCAGCAACGGCGGACGCATTCTCGACAGCGGCTTCAAGCGTAACCAGATTGGTAACGACAACATCAAGTGGGAGACCACCACACAGACCAACCTCGGTTTCGACTTCGGCCTGTTCGGCAACGCTCTCTACGGAAGCTTCGACTGGTATAACAAGAAGACCACCGACATTCTGGTCAACATGCCTGGCGTAGGCGTGATGGGCGAGGGTAGTGCGATGTGGATCAATGCCGGCGAGATGCTCAACCGTGGTATTGAGCTCACCATCGGTTACCGCGGCAAGGCCGGCGACTTCCAGTACGACCTGACCGGTAACTTCAGCACCAACCGCAACAAGATTACCAAACTGCCTGAGACCATTGCCGCACGCGGCACATTCGGTGGTAACGGCGTGAAGAGCGTCGTAGACCATCCCATGGGAGCACAGGTGGGCTACCTCTTCGACGGTATCTTCCAGAACCAGGAGGAGGTTGACAACCACGCACACCAGGAAGGCGCAGGCGTTGGCCGCATGCGTTTCCTAGACCTGAACAAAGACGGTGTGATCACCGAGGCCGACCAGGACTGGATTTACGACCCGACACCCGACTTCACCTACGGTCTGAACGTATACCTGCAGTACAAGAACTTCGACTTCACCATGTTCTGGCAGGGCGTACAGGGCTCCGACGTGATGACCATCGACTACAAGCGCCAGACCGACCTCTGGGCAGGCGTGAACGTGCCGAACCTGAACAAGGGCATCCGCGTGCTCGACGCATGGAGCCCCACCAACACAGGCTCTACCATTCCGGCACTGACCACCATGGACACCAACAACGAGACACGCGTGTCGTCGTACTATGTTGAGAACGGCTCGTTCCTGAAACTGCGTACCATACAGTTCGGCTACAACTTCCCCGACACCTTTGCCAAGAAGCTCTACATGCAGCGCCTGCGCATGTATCTGTCGGCTCAGAACCTGCTCACCATCAAGAGCGGCGACTATTCGGGCGTAGACCCCGAGGTTCCGACCTTCGGCTATCCTATACCTCTTAATGTTACATTCGGTATTAATGTGTCGTTCTAATTTCGATAATAGATAATCATTATGAATACAAAGATATATAATAAAATGAAAGCGGCAGCAGCCACACTCTTGCTCGTTGCCCCTTGCTCGCTGATGCTCAGCTCTTGCTCTGACTTCCTGGATGAGCAGGTACCACAAGGCACACTTTCCGATGAGCAGGTGAACACTCCTGCCTATGTAGACAAGCAGGTGACTGCAGCCTATGCCATCTTTGTCACAGCCGAGGATATCAACGCCTCGTTCTCGCTGTGGAACTACGATGTGCGCTCCGACGACGCTTATAAGGGCGGCTCTACTACCAACGACGGTGACGTGTTCCACCAGCTGGAGGTGTCGCAGGGTATTCTCAGCACCAGCTGGAACCTGAACGACATCTGGGTACGTCTGTACAACTCCCTCTCGCGTGTGAATGCCGCCATTCATGCCGTTGAGAACTGCGACGACAGCTACACCCTGAAGCAGGAGCGTCTGGGCGAGCTGCGCTTCCTCCGCGCCTATGCTCACTTCCAGCTGAAGCGCCTGTTCAAGAAGATTCCTTTCGTGCTGCGCACCGACCTGACCTACGACGAGTACGGACAGATAACCAACACCGAGTTCACCAACGACGAGGGCTGGGGCAAGATTGCCGAGGACCTCGAGTGGGCTTACAACGTGCTGCCCGTGAAGCAGGCCGACAAGGGCCGTCCCACCAAGGCTGCCTGTGCCGCCTTCCTGGCCAAGGTGTACCTCTACAAGGCTTATCGCCAGGACAACGAGAACACCAACGAGGTGACCTCTATCAACGAGGACGACCTGCGCAAGGTGGTTGAGTATACCGCTCCCGCCATCTATACCGCCGGAGGCTATGCCCTGGAGAGCGACATCCACAACAACTTCCGTCCCGAGGAGCAGTTCGAGAACGGCTGCGAGTCTATCTGGGCCATCCAGTACTCACGCAACGACGGAACGAAATATGGTAACCTGAACCTGGGCTACGGTCTGATCTGCCCGAACATCGTCAATGTGACCGACGGTGGATGCGACTTCTACAAGCCCTCTCAGAACCTCGTCAACGCCTTCCGTACGGGTGCCGACGGTCTGCCCCTGCTCGACGACTACAACAAGGCCGACTACGACCTTAACGCCGACAATGCCGACCCGCGCCTCTTCCTCACCGTGGGAATGCCCGGTCTGCCCTACATGTTCAACACCAAGTTCATGATGGACCGTTCGTCCAGCTGGAGCCGCTCGGGAGGCCTCTACGGCTACTATGTCACCCTGAAGCACAATGTAGACCCCGCCCTGCTCAACACCTATCTCATCAAGAGCTCGTTCTGGGCATCATCGATGAACCGCATCGTCTTCCGCTATGCCGACGTGCTGCTCATGCGCGCCGAGGCTGAGGCTCAGCTGGGCAATACCAGCGAGGCCATCAACCTGGTCAACCAGATCCGCACTCGCGCTGCCGGTTCTACCCAGATGATCTCGGGCTATCCCTCGAAGTACGGCGTGAAGTTCTACTGCAAGAACTACTCCGGCTCGTTCTCGAAGGAGCAGACCATGAAGATTGTGAAGATGGAGCGCCGCCTGGAGCTCGCCATGGAGTCGGAGCGTTTCCTCGACCTGGTACGCTGGGGAGAGGCCGCCAAGGTGCTCAACGACTATTATGCAGTCGAGAAATCGAAGTGCAACGTCTACGAGGAGGCCAAGTTCACGGCCAACAAGAACGAGTATCTGCCCATTCCTTACCAGCAGTTCTCGGCTGCCAACGGCAACTACAAGCAGAACTGCGGTAACTGGTAATCAGCCCGCTCGTTGTTAAGAGTTCATAGTTCACAGATAAACAACAAAATAAGAAACGATGAAATCAATCTATTCATATATCCTTTTTGCCTTCGTTGCCTTGTTAGGCCTCACCGCCTGCGACAAGAACGACGACTGCAAGCTTGACCTCACGGGCAACTGCCTCATTGAGGAGATATCGCTCAACGGCTATGCCGGTACCATCGACCTGGCCACACGCAGCATCGTGGTGCGTCTGCCCGAGGGAACCCCCGCTACACAGATGACCGTCACCAGCCTGAAAATCTCTGAGGGAGCCACGGCCGACATCGCACAGGGACAGGTGCTCAACATGAGCGCTGCTCAGTCCATCCGCGTACGTATGAACGACCTCTATCTCGACTGGAACATCTCTGTGCTGCACGACGAGGCACGCATCCTCTCGTTCGTAGCCAACGACATCTATACGGGTATCATCGACGAGGAGAACAAGACCATCACCGTCTATGTTCCGGGCTCTGTCGACGTGAAGAGCATCATCCCGACCATCGAGTGCTCGGTCAACGCTACTGTCAGCCCGCTCAGCGGAATGGCTGTTGACTTCACCGAACCCGTCACCTATACCGTGACCAACAATACTGCCGAGAGCAAGTATGTGGTAACCGTCTACGCTATCGGTCGTCCGAAGGCAGTGTTCGTGGGCGCAGCCTCCGACATGTCGAAGCTCGATCCCGAGGCACAGGAGGCCTGCGCATGGATGCTCGCCAACATTCCTGAGTCGATGTACGCTTCGTTCGCTGATATCCAGTCCGAGCAGATCGACCTCTCCGAGTGTAAGATCATGTGGTGGCACTACCATAAGGACGGTGGTGTCGACGGCCACGACGCCTTCGAGGCCAATGCTGTTGAGGCACTCGCTGCCAAGAACCAGCTGCGCTCGTTCTACGAGAATGGAGGATCCTTCTTCCTCACCCGTTACGCCACCAACCTGCCGTCGTTCATCGGTGTGACTGGCGACGACGAGTGGACAACGCCTAACAACTGCTGGGGACAGAACGAGGACGCTGCCGAGCTCTGCGGCGGACCGTGGGATTTCATTATGTTCGACGGACAAAGTGGTCACCCGCTCTATCAGGGCATCATCCCTGGCAACGACCCCAACCGCGTCTACTGCACCGACGCCGGCTACCATATCACCAACTCGACGGCCCAGTACCACATTGGTACCGACTGGGGCGGCTACGACAACCATGCCGCCTGGGAGGCTCGCACCGGAGGTAAGATTCTGGGTGTTGGCGGCGACGGAGCCGTTGTAGCCTGGGAGTATCCTGCACACGACGGCAAGGGCGGCATCATCTGCATCGGCTCAGGCTGCTTCGACTGGTACTCTTACACCTTTGAGGCTGGTTATGTGGAGAACTTCCATAAGAACATAGCTATCATGACTCAGAACGCATTTAACTATTTAATGAAATAACAGCCCTATGAAAAAAATAATGAATATCCTTACAGCAGTCTTTGTGTGTTGCGGTGTTACCGCAACCACAGCCTGCAGCGACGACGACTTTGTTGGCGATGCTCAGAAAGACTGGACCGGCACCACCGAGACGTTCAACAGCGTCAACGACGACACCGAGGATGCTTTCTCTACCTACTACAAGCATGCGCTCGGACGCATTGGCGACCCCATGCCTTTCTACGACAAGAAGGCTGGCGACTTCAAGGTGCTCTATCTTCAGGACTACAACAACAACAGTGAGTTCTATCACCCCATTTGGGCTGTCAGCACCAAGGACGGCAGCAACTACGAGTCGCTCGGCGAGATCATTCCTGCCGGAACCAACATCGACCAGCAGGATGCCGCCATCGGTACGGGCTGCTGCGTCTACAACGACAAGGACAACCTCTACTATGTCTACTACACTGGTGAGAACGCCCGCTGTGCCAGCCGCCAGGTAGTGATGCGTGCCACGTCGCCCGACTTCAAGACGTGGACCAAAGACCGCGAGTGGCGTCTCAACGGCCCCGACTACGGTTTCTCCGGTCAGGACTTCCGCGACCCGCAGATCTTCGAGGACGGAGGTGTCTACTATATGGTCATCGTCAGCAAGAACCGCTTCGCCTACTTCAAGTCGTCCGACCTGAAGTCGTGGACCTGCGAGGGTGGCTTCAACATGGTGTGGGACCGCATGTGCGAGTGCCCCGACGTGTTCAAGATGGGCTCATGGTGGTATCTCGTCTATAGCGAGGCCTATCGCACCAGCTGGAGCCGTAAGGTGAAGTACATGATGGCCAGCTCGTTCGAGGGCCTGCGCCGCTGCTTCGACGATCCCGGTGCCAACTGGCCCCGCGACGACAAGGAGGGCGTGCTCGACAGCCGTGCCTTCTATGCCGGCAAGACTGCCAGCGACGGACAGAACCGCTACATCTGGGGATGGTGCCCCTACCGCACCGGTACCACCTTCCACGACAAGAACGTTGCCGTGGGTGCCAATGGCGAGCCCAACTGGTCGGGTGCTCTCGTCTGCCATCGTCTCGTTCAGCACGAGAACGGCACGCTCACCGTCGGTGAGGTTCCTGCTATGGCCGCCAAGTACAGCCAGGATGCACCTGCCAGCGTGATGGACAGCAAGGGCTATTCCAACGGCACGCTCTCGGGCGACGGAGCCTACGTGCTCTTCAGCCGTCTGGGCAACCACAATCACATCTCGTTCACCGTCAAGACTGCCGGCGACGGCGACAAGTTCGGCGTTTCCTTCTGCCGTGGCACCGATGCCAAGAAGTACTACACCATGGTTGTCAACCCCGAGTGGGCCGACGGCCGCCGCAAGGTGAACTTCGAACAGGAAGGCGCTGAGGGCCGCGGATTCATCGAGGGCATCGATGGCTACATCTTCCCGCGTCCTGCCGACAATGTCTACAATGTAAGCATCTACACCGACAACTCGGTTGTCACGATGTACATCAACGGTGTCTATGGCTACACCCAGCGCATCTATGGTGTCTATAAGAACTGCTGGTCCATCAACAGCTATGGTGGCTCTGTCAGCGTGAGCAATGTCAAGGTGACGGCCTATTAAGCCGCCGCCCCCACATAAAACTAAACCCAATCAGAAGATGCGTTTTTTTCAGGATATCGTTATATCAACCTTCATTCTGGTGGCAGCCTGGCTGCCATCAGAATGTTTGTCTCAGCCAGCCGGCTTCCCCTCGTCCGACGAGCCAGCCTACCGCGAGCACTACCGCAACCAGTACCATTTCAGCGCCCGCCGCGGATGGATCAGCGACCCCTGCGGATACCTCTACTACGAGGGTAAGTACCATTGCTACTGGTGGGGCTGTGCCGAGTCGACCGACCTCATCCACTTCAACGAGGTGAGCCGCCATGTCCACCGCGATGTGCCTAAGGGACTCGGCTGCTGGACCGGCTGTGTCGTCGCCGACCCGCAGAATACCGCCGGCTTCGGCAGCGATGCCTATATTGCCTGTCTCACCCTCCACGATGCGGCGCGCAAGAACCAGTCGCAGGGACTCACCGTCAGCCACGACCACGGACGCTCCTTCTCCTACTACGACGGCAACCCCGTGCTCGACATCGGCTACGAGGACTTCCGCGACCCCACCGTCATCTGGCTCGAGGAGAGCCGCCAGTGGCTCATGGTCGTCAGCAAGACCCTCGAGAGCAAGGTCGCCTTCTATGTCTCCCCCGACCTGAAACAGTGGACGTGGCTCAGCGACTTCGGTCCTGCCGGCCGCACCTACCGCTGCTTCGAGTGCCCTGACTTCTTCAAGCTGAAGATCGACAACGGGCCTAAGGCAGGACAGGAGAAATGGGTGCTTGTCGTTTCCGTCGACTGGGACAACGAGCAGTATTTCGTCGGCGACTTCGACGGCCGCACCTTCCATGCCGAGGGACTCAAGCAGGAGACAGGCGTCTATGTCGACTGCGGCCCCGACTTCTATGCCTCGCGCACCTTCAAGGACTTCGACAACGCCCTCGGCGGACGCGTCTACTCCATGGGCTGGATGTCTAACTGGCGCTACTGCCGCGACCTGCCCATGACCTACGGTAAGGGCTTCTGGTCCATTCCCCGTGAGCTGTCGCTCCGCGACACCCCCGACGGATGGCGCCTTGTGCAGCGGCCTAAGAGCGACCTCACCACCCTGCGTGGCGCACGCCAGCACTATGCCGGCCGTCTGAAGGCTGGTCGCACCGCCGTCAAGGATATCCCCCGGCTAGCCAATGTCTACGAGGCAGAGGTGTCCTTCGATGCCACTCCCGGCAGCACTTTCGGAATGAACCTCTGTGTGGGAGGCGGGCGCAAGCTCGTCGTCACCTACGACGTCGACAGCCACTCGCTCGTCGTCGACCGCACCCAGGTAGCCGACTTCGAGATGACCAAGTTCGAGCACACCTGTCATTCCCGTGTGGCGCCCCGTGACGGACAGCTGCGGCTGCGCGTCTTCGTCGACAAGTGCTCTGTGGAGATCTTCTCCGAGGACGGCACAAGCGTCTTCTCGCTTGCCACCTTCGCTGCCGACGACCATACCGGTCTCGAACTCTTTGCCCAGCAGCCAGACACCCGCTACACCCTCGATGTGTGGCCCATGGCATCCATCTGGCCGTCCGACGCAAAATAAAGAAGCATAATAGATACACGTAACGGACGCAACGGGGGGAAGCAAAAGAAACCATCGTGTTTCATAGCTTTCCTCCGTTCTGGTATTCTATAGATATCTTCCGGTCGAAAGCATCGGCGGTGATCGACTCAGTTCCTGTTCTATTCAGAGAGAGAAAGGGAGATAGTGTCACTAAACGCCCGAAACGCCGATGTACAGGTCGTTTCAGCTTGGTGATGGCTTCGTTATGAACGACACAAAACCGTCACAATCGTTTGTTATGTTTGCAATTCATATACAAATTAAGGTCTAATCAGGCACAAATCACCTCCTAAGTAACCGATGAGTTATACTATGGATTGATGCCTGATTACAGTGTAATTAATGCCTGATTCAAGCGTAATTGATGCCTAAATCAAGTGTAATTCATCAATTAATTGCAACATAATCTATCTATCAATGGCAACATAGATGGGCATATATGTAATAACTATGACACTTGAAATAATGCCATCACCTGGCGCAAGCCAATGGCACTTAAGCATTTGCACGTTTTAGTGACGGCTGACTGTTTTTGTGCAATAGAAGGAGGTTTTATATAAAGAGTGACGGCCAGCTTCACAGCCAGCCGTCATAATTTTGCGTTTTTTTGGATATAATTACTTCTTTAGTAATTACCTTAAACCATCAAGAGGCTAACTTCACAGTCGGCCCTAATTGTGATAGTATTATTATAATCGGCTGCAAAGATACGCTTTTTCGTTGAAATCTGAAAACAATTAACGGAAAACATAATCATCTAAAATTGCGATAAAAGCCAATAGAAATATTCATTTTCATATTAAAAATAATAGATTGGTAGTAATTATTTCTCTGCCCCTATGTCTTTATCATGTCTTTTTGTCTCTATGTCGAGAAAACTCTGTGTCAGCGGACTCTGCCAAACAACACACAAGGGGTGAACAAAACGTTCACCCCTTTCTACAGGCTCGAGAACTTTCCGATTTCCCGAATTAGCCCTGTAAAAATGACAGGTGGAAGTATATCTGCCCATCCCTGCGATTTGGCTTTTACCATTCTCTGCCATGCGGGGCAAATTGTATATAGTTTCTTTTTTTTATTTGTTCGTTTCAGAATTATTTCGTATATTCGCAGCCGAAAGGGAGGGCTTGTTGATATAACGAAAGCCTAAACACTATGCGAAAACTGTTTTTACACCTTATTATATTATTTGGTGTGGCGATGCTACTGACTGCCTGTAACTCGGGTCCGCGTTACCATATCACAGTATTGCAGTGCTCGGTGGGCAACTGGCGCTTCCAGCTGAACAACGAACTGTTGGCTGCCCAGCATCTGTTTGAGGAGGATGTGGAGGTGGAAATCTTGAATTGTTTCGACCGCTCTGACGTGCAGGTGAGACAGATAGACAGTCTGTCGATGGGTGGTGTGGACCTGCTGGTGGTGGCTCCCAACGAGTATGAGGAGGTGGCTCCTGCCCTGAGGCGCGCCAAGGAGCGCGGCGTCCCCGTGATCTTGTTCGACCGCAAAGCCGACACGGACGACTATACGGCTTTCATTGGTGGTGACAATGTGGCGGTGGGCCGACTGGCTGCCACCTGTGCCGCCCAGCTGGCTGCGCAGACGGCGAACCACAACGTGCTGGAGATTACCGCCCTGCAGAGCACGTCGCCCTCGCGCGACCGCCACAAAGGCTTCGAGGAGGGCATGGCGCAGTATCCGGGCGTGAACTACCAGTGTATCTTCAGCAACTGGGACGACCACCGTACGGACACCGTCATGAGGGAGGCGCTGAAGAGCAACAGGAGGCCCGACGTGGTGTTCTGCCATAGCGACTTCATGGCGCGCGGTGCCTCGTGGGCGGTGAAGGACGCCGGACTGGAGGGACAGGTCAAGATCATCGGCGTGGACGGTCTGCCCGGTCCGGGCGAGGGAATCGAGGGCGTGGAGCAGGGATGGCTGGCGGCGACGTGTGTCTATCCTACGCAGGGAGAGAAGATTGTGCGCCTGGCTCTCGACATCCTGGAGGGGAAACCCTACGAGCGCAACAACTTCCTGAAGAGCATGGTCATCACGCCCGAGAATGTGGGCATGGTGTCGCTATATAGCAACGAACTGAAACGGCGGAGCACAGACCTGGTGACGATTCAGGGCAAGCTGGAGGAGTATTTCGGTCTGTACAACGCGCAGAACAAGATTATATGGGCCGCCGTGGCGGTGATCGCGATGCTCATCGCCGCCGTGGTGCTGACATGGCGAGGCGTGGTGCAGATACGTGCCGCCCACCGCAGGCAGAAGGCGCTGAACAAGGAACAGAAACTGTTCTACACGAATGCGAGCCACCAGCTGAAGACGCCTCTGACGCTGATAGCGGGGCCGGTGAGCCAGCTGCTGCAGCGGAAGGCGGTGAAGGGCGACGACTTGGAGCTGCTGGAGATTACCGAGCGGAACATCAACCAGATGGAGAACGTGCTGTCGGACGTGCTGAACTTCGGTAAGGATACGAGCAAGCCTGCCGTTGACGACGCCACGGCCCAGGAGGCAGCGCAGCTGTCGGCGGCCATGGTGGAGAAGGAGCACCTGGGCATGCTGAAACAGGAGGATACGGACGAGCTGTCGAACATACTGATTGTAGACGACAACGCCGACATGCGCCACTACCTGCGCACGTTGTTGGCGTCGCGCTTCTATGTGCTGGAGGCTCCCGACGGGCAGAGCGGCTTGAAACTGGCGCGCGAGAGTGTGCCCGACATCGTAATCTCGGACGTGATGATGCCCGTCATGGACGGTCTGCAGTTCTGCAAGAACCTGAAGGAGGACTTTATCACGAGTCATATCCCCGTGATCCTGCTGACGGCACGCAGCACGGAGATTCAGCAGATGGAGGGCTACGAGCACGGTGCCGACGCGTATATGACGAAGCCTTTCCGCGCCGATCTGCTCATCAGCCGCATCGACAATCTGCTGCGCAGCCGACAACAGCTGCAGGCGCTGTTCAAGGGTCAGCCGGAAGACAAGGAGGTGAAACTGACCACTCAGGACAAACTGTTCATAGACCAGCTGCGCGAGGTGGTGAGGGAACGGATGGCGAACCCAAAACTGAAGATGGACGACCTGGGCGACGAGCTGGGCATCAGCCGCGTGCAGCTATATAGGAAAGTGAAGGTGCTCACGGGTCTTTCGCCCGTGGACCTGCTGAAGCAGATGCGACTGGAGCGCGCCAAGGTGCTGCTGAACAGTTCCACGAAGACGGTGTCGGAGATTGCCTACGAGGTGGGCTTCGGCACTCCCAGCTACTTCACCAGCTGCTTCAAGAAACAATATGGCAAGCTGCCCATGGAGTTCCGGGCGGAGTAGAGGAGCCCCCCTCCGGCTCAGAGTCCCCTCCGGCTCCCCCAAAGGGGAAGAGTAGTTGCCCACAGATTTCCATAGATTTTCACAGATTTTTTATATTTTCCTCCAGCAGATTTGCAGATTTCGCAGATCTTATATGCTTCGTGTAGAAATCTATGAAACTAACGCTACGCGGGAAATTTATTAAATGTATTTTTCGCAGCAGCTTGAGAATCTTTAAACCTTGAACCTTTAACGCGCGACAGCGCATTTGAACCTTGAACCGGCAGCTCCGCTGCCTATGCCTCTTTGTCTCTATGTCGAAATAACTCTATGTCGAAGTGTAGTCTTTGACATATATCAATATTCGTAAAGACTGTGTCAAAATTGTAACATGTATCATTTTTCATAGTGTTAGAACGATAAATTTCAGCCTTTTGCGCATTTGGTTACTACTTTTGCGGTAGATTTTTACGCATCTATTAACTAAAAACGCAAAAAGTACATGGAAAAACTGAAGAGATTCCTCATGAGCGTCATGCTCATCTTTGCGGGTACTATATGTATGTACGCGCAAACGGAAATTACGGGAACGGTGGTTGATGAGATCGGCGAGGGTGTCATCGGTGCCACTGTGAAGGAAAAGGGGACAAGTAACGGAACGGTTACCGACCTTGACGGAAACTTCAAACTGAAGGTGGCCGAGGGTGCTACACTCGTAGTGAGCTACATCGGCTACGACAACATTGAAGTGCCCGCCACTCCCGGTGTGAAGATTCAGCTGAAGGAGACCGCCTCGGAGCTTGCCGAAGTGGTGGTGACAGGTTATCAGACGCAGCGTAAGGCCGACCTGACTGGTTCGGTGGCTGTGGTGAAGACCGACGACCTGAAGACCAGCAGCGACACAGACCCGATGAGAGCCCTGCAGGGTAAGGTGCCCGGCATGACCATCACCAGTGACGGCTCGCCTGTAGGCGCCGGTACTGTACGTATCCGTGGTATCGGCTCGTTCAACTCGTCGCAAGACCCGCTCTTTATCATCGACGGCGTGCCTACCACTACGAACCTGAACACCTTGAACATGAACGATATCGAGTCGATGCAGGTGTTGAAGGACGCTGCCTCGGCATCTATCTACGGTAGCCGCGCTGCCAACGGTGTGATTATCATCACCACCCGTTCGGGAAAGAAGGGCGACAAGGTGAAGGTGGACTTCTCTGCCAACCTCACAGCCCAGTTCTACAACTCGCAGACGATGATGAAACTGTCGGATTCGAAAGAGTATGCCACCGCTATGGCACAGGCTGCCATGAACGACGGTCTGGACCCTGTGGCCTATGCCTCTAACTACGGTCTGAACCTGAACGCTCCGGTGGGTACGCAGATCCGTGCCTTCAACCCTGCTACCGGACAGTATAATGAGTACACCGTGAACGGACTGTACGACGGTTTCCTGAACTCGAAGCGCACCATGCGCTACAGTGATACCGACTGGCTGGATGCTATTTCGCGCACAGGTTTCAAGCAGAACTACGACCTCTCGGTATCGGGCGGTACGGAGAAGTACACCGTGCTCTTCTCTGCCGGATACAAGAAGAACGCAGGTATTCTGAAGTATACCGACTTTGAGAGCATCTCTGGTCGTCTGAACACCACGTTCCACGTGAACAAGCTGGTGACCATCGGTGAGAACCTGACCATTACCTACTCGAACCAGGTGGACTGCCGTCCGCTGGAGAACGCGCTGAAGATGTCGCCGACGCTTCCCGTCTACGAGGAAGACATGGAGACATTCTCTGGTCCTGTAGGTGGCATGAGCGACCGTCAGAACCCGCTGCGCGAGCTCTACCATAACCGCGACAACCGCCTCTTCATCTGGCGTATCTTCGGTAATGCCTTCATCAACGTGACACCGTTGAAGGGCCTCGTGCTCCGCTCGAACTTCGGTATCGACTTCGACGCCGGAAACATCCACTCGGTGGGCTACACCTTCCACTCTGACGTGGTGAACAACGATACTCCGTCGACAACCGTGTCGCAGGCTAACGACATGAAGTGGACATGGAGTAACACAGCCAACTATAACTTCTCTATCGGCGGCGACCACAGCTTCATTCTGCTGGCCGGTCTTGAGCTGTTCCACCAGAACCGCACAGATTTCTCAGCCTATGCACAGGACTTCGCCCTGGAGACCTATAATTATATGTGGCCCAACGCCGCTACAGGTATCGACCGCGCCACAGGTATCGACGAGGGCTACAACCTCGTGTCTCTGTTCGGAAAGATTGACTACAACTGGAAAGACCTGCTGCTGGCTTCGTTCACCATCCGTCGTGACGGCTCGAGCCGCTTCGGTAAGAACAACCGCTACGGTACGTTCCCTGCCGTGACACTGGGTTATCGTCTCTCGCAGCACTTGAATGCTGAGTGGATTGACGACCTGAAGGTACGTGCCTCATGGGGTGAGACTGGTAACCAGGCCATCTCGAACAATGCACGCTTCGGCCTGTTCGTGGCTGACTATGGCGACGACCGCGTCACCTCGACGGCTTACGACCTGCGCCTGATGGGTTCGGGCATCTTCCCCTCCGGATTCCGCAGCATTCAGACTGCCAACAACGACCTGAAATGGGAGACCACCGAGCAGTACAACCTCGGTCTCGACTACACCTTGCTGAGAAACTCACTCTACGGAACAGTCGACCTGTACCTGAAGAAGGTGAAGGACATGCTCATCTCTCCTGCCTACCTCGGCTCGATGGGTGAGGGTGGTGCCACATGGTCGAACGGACCGTCGCTGCAGAACTGGGGTATGGAGTTTGCCGTTGGCTACCGCCACACCACCGAGTACGGACTGCGCTACAATGTGAACGGCAACCTCGACTTCTTCCGCTCGAAGGTGACCTATCTGCCTGCCACCACCACAGGCTCGTACGCACACACCGCCACAGAGAACCTGGTGGAGGCCAAGGTGCCTTACGGCTCTATCGTGGGTTATGTGGTCGACGGACTCTACCAGAATCGTGAGGAGGTGCTGGCCTCAGGACAGGAGAACGCACGCGTGGGCGGACTGAAATATGCCGATCTGGATGGTAACGGCGTCATCGACTCGCGCGACCAGACTTGGATCTTCAACCCGGTTCCCAACTTCTCGTGGGGTTTGAACGTAGAACTGGGATATAAGGACTTCGACTTCACCATGTTCTGGCAGGGCGTACAGGGTGTAGACGTGTACAACGGACAGAAGTTCCAGACCGACTTCTACTCGCTGACCGACGCCGGCTCGAACAAGGGTAACCGCATGCTGGGCGCATGGACACTGGACAACACCAGCTCTACCATTCCCGCCCTGACCACCAACAACACCGGCGACGAGGGTCGCGCCTCTACCTACTTTGTGGAGAACGGCTCGTATGCCAAGCTGCGCACACTGCAGATCGGCTACAATGTGCCCGAGCGCTATCTGAAGAAGCTGAACATGTCGCGCGCACGCTTCTACGTGTCGGGCAACAACCTGCTCACCATCAAGTCGAGCGACCTGACCTGCTCTGACCCTGAGAATCCCAACTGGGCTTATCCTAACAGCACATCACTCTCGTTTGGTCTGCAATTGGGCTTCTAATATATATGGTAATGTAAAACAAATAGATAAGTACAGATATGAAAAAGAACATCATAAAAATCGCAGTTTTCATGCTAACCGCACTCCCTCTCGTGGGAGTGGGAGGATTGCTTACCTCCTGTGACGACTTCATCGATGTGGAGCCCAAGGGTGTCATCGACGAGAAACTGGCTGGCTCACAGCCCGAGGAAATGGTCACCGCTGCCTATGCCATGCTGGGCAACTGCTGGTATACCTATCCCTTCAACCTCTGGCCCTATGGCGATGTCTCCAGCGACGATGCCCTGAAGGGCGGCTCGGGCACCACCGACACCGGCTATCACCCCATGGAGGTATGGTCGACTCTGACCTCTACTCCGGGCGAGCTCGACGAGTTGTGGTATCGTCTGTTCTGTAACATCTCCCGTTGCAACCGCGCTCTGGTGTCGCTCCGCGACTTTGGCGAGCACAAGCTGGGAGCCGACTTGACCAAACAGCGTGAGGCCGAGGTGCTGTTCCTCCGCGCCCACAGCTACTACAAGCTCATCCAGATGTTCCGCAAAGTGCCCTGGGTGGACGAGGAAGTGTATGAGAACAATGCTCAGGAGCAGACCCGCAACGACGAGTTTACTTATGAGGAGCTGATGCAGAAGGTGATTGCTGACTTCCAGACCGCTTTCGACGTGCTGCCCGAGACACAGGCAGAGGGAGGCCGCGCCAACAAGATTGCCGCCGCCAGCTATCTCGCCAAGTGCTATCTGGTGCTCGCATGGGGTGACGGCTACGAGGCAACGACGGGCGTGAACCATATCAACCAAGAGTACATGAACAAGGTTGTGGAGTACACCAACGTGGTGAAGAACTCCAACTATGGTTACCTCGAGGACTTCGGCGACATCTTCCTGCCCGAGTATAAGAACTCGAAGGAGAGCATCTTCGCCGTGCAGACATCCGACAAGGCCGACGACAATACCAACTTCGGACGCGCCAACTGGTCGAATATGCTGAACGGATGCTGGGGCATCTGGTCGTGCGGCTGGGACTTCCATAAGCCCACACAGAACCTCGTGAACGCCTTCAAGACCAAGGACGGTCTGCCCATGTTCGACGACTACAACAAGGTGACTGCTTATCCGCAGATGGGTGCTCCCACAAGTCAGAAGTGGGATCCACGCCTCTTCCACACTGTTGGTATGCCCAGCTTCCCCTACAAGTACGAGGCTGAGTACACAATGACCAAGGACAACTCGCGCACACCAAACACTTACGGCTACTATGCCTCGCTGAAGGAAGTGCCGCAGCGCTCGAAGGGCGAGACCTACGACTCACCGTGGCAGGCTTTTGCCATGAACGACTACGTGTTCCGCTATACCGACGTGATGCTCATGCGTGCAGAGGCATTGGTTGAGCTGAACCGTCTGGGTGAGGCCCGCACCATTATCAACGAAATCCGCCAGCGCGCCAAGAACTCCATTGGCAAGCACATCAGCTACGCTGCCGACCAGTGCGACATCGCCCTCTATCCCGAGAGCTACTTCCAGACCAAGGACCAGGCCCGTCAGTGCCTCCGCTGGGAGCGCCGTCTCGAGATGGCCATGGAGAACGGACGCTACTTCGACCTGCGCCGCTGGGGTATCGCCTCGCAGACGCTGAACAAGTTCTTTGAGACCGAGCAGAACGTGGAGTACGACGGACAGACCTATGCACAATACTACAAGGATGCCCACTTCTCAGCAGGCAAGAACGAGTACTATCCCGTTCCTTACAACCAGCTCTACTACGTTCCAGGCCTCTACTCTCAGAACCCGGGATATTAAGAATAGATAACAGATCATTGAATATAAAAAGTAAAGAATATAGTTATGAAAGCATTATATAGAATCCTTCTCGCTTGTATAGTATGCAGCGTTGCTTGCATAGCCCTCACAAGCTGTCAGGACAAGGACATCGACCGTAGTGCCATGGTGCTCAAGGCTCCCGACGCATCGCAGATTACGGGTACGCTCTCTGGCGACGACTATATCTGGTCTTGGCCCGCACTGGGCGGCGGACAGAGCATGCAGGTGATTATCTATCGCAACGGAACACTGGCTGGCAGCGAGACCGTCTCGGGCACCAGCTACACCCATGCCAATATCCCCACCAACGTGGCTTACGAGTACGTCTTCAAGGTTACCGACGGCACTAACCTCTCGCAGGGAGTCGTCAAAAAGTACATCCGCGAGGGTGCCACCAGCATCACTGGTGTGCAGATGCGCCAGATCGACAAGACGGGCGGCTACGATGCCCTCGTGGAGTGGAACAAGGCTGCCGATGCCGACAATATCAAGTTTACTGCCACCAACGGCAAGCAGACCATCAACGAGACACTTCCCGGCACAGCCACCAGCTACACCATTCCTAACGTGCAGACGGGTGACACCTGGAATGTGACCGTCGTTGCCGTGAACAGCAAGGGCACATCGACCGCTACCAGCTCGTCGCTGCGTATTGGTAAGACTGCCATCGGATTCCTCTCAGTCTATCCGACTCCCGAGGAGCTCATCGCCAATGGTGATGACGACGAGGCTTCTGCCTGGTTGTGGCTCCACGACACTTATCCCTCAGCCCAGTATGTCTACTTCGGCAACATCACCAGCGCTGCCGACCTCGATCCCTTCCGTGTGCTCTTCTGGCTGCGCGACGTCGAGGATGTAGGCGAGGACGTTATCTGGGGCATCCCGCAGGTTGTGGCTGATGTCACACCGGCTATCCGTCAGTGGTACAAGGACGGCGGCAGCATCCTCCTTTGGAGCCATGCCACAACTTATGTAGGCCACCTCGGTCGTCTCGACCTCGATATGCTCAAGGGCAACGACCATAGCTTCAACAGTTTCCACGGTGGTATCAACAACGACACATGGGCCATGGCTGTAGAGCTTAACCCCGACCATAAGTTCAAGAAAGACCACTCGTCGCACCCCATCTTCAAGGGACTGGAGGTAAGAACCACCAACGACACGAAGCTCATCAACTTCAAAGGTCCGGGTTGGACGGAAGACCACAACTGTCTGTTCTTCAACATTCCTTGGGTACTTACCGGCATCGGCAACCAGGAAGAGGCTTGCTACACCAAGACTACCGAGACCTTCGGCATCTATCCGCTCGGCACATGGGACAGCCAGATATGGTGGGTCAGCCAGCTGAACGTATGGGAGGCCCAGCAGGGTAACACCGACTTCAAGGGCACCATCCTCTGCATTGGTAACGGCGGCTGCGAGTTCTCGATGAAGAACCTCGACGGCACACCCGACAAGAGCGCACACCCGAAGAACAATATCTATCAGGAGAATGTGCTCACGCTCGCCAAGAACTCACTGGAATACCTGAAGACCCGTTAAGGTCAGATGTGAAAGGATAGTAATAAAAACCAAAAAATGATTGCTTTTATGAAGAGAAATAAGTTTATGGGATGGGTGAGCTGCTGTTTGGCAGCCACCGCCATCCTCTTCGCCTCCTGCTCGAAGGACGACCTGGGACTGCAGTACAACGCCCTCATCGACGATCCACAGTCTGAGGAGCCCACCGATCCCGACACACCCGTCACACCTCCGTCGTCGGGCTACAAGGAGCAGTATCGCCCGCAGATTCACTTCACTCCTGCTCAGAACTGGATGAACGACCCCAACGGCATGGTCTATGTCGACGGCACCTACCATCTGTTCTATCAGTACAACCCGCAGGGCAACTCATGGGGTAACATGTCTTGGGGACACGCCACGTCGCCCGACATGATCACCTGGACTGAGCAGCCCGTAGCCATGCTGCGCGACGAGCTCGGCGATGTGTTCTCAGGCTCAGCCGTTATAGACAAGAACAATACCGCAGGCTTCGGACAGAATGCCATGGTGGCCATCTATACCGCCAGCGGCGAGCGCCAGCAGCAGGCAGTAGCCTATTCCACCGACGGTGGCAAGAGCTTCACCCGCTACAACGGCAACCCCGTCATTGCCAACACCTCGATGCCCGACTTCCGTGACCCGAAAGTGTTCTGGCATGAGGGCACCAAGCGCTGGATCATGGCGCTGGCCAAGGGCTGGGACTATTCAGCAGAGTTCTGGGGTTCCAGCGACCTGAAGAACTGGACCCGTCTGAGTGAGTTCCGCATCGACCGCATCGGCTGCAACCGTGGCCAGTGGGAGTGTCCCGACCTCATCCCCTTCGGCAACAAGTGGGTGCTCATCATCAGCGTCAACCCCGGTGGTCCTGTGCTGGGCTCAGGCACCATGTATTTCGTGGGTAACTTCGACGGCACCACCTTCACCGCCGATAACCTCGACTATCCCCTGTGGCTCGACTATGGCATGGACAACTATGCCGGCGTCACATGGTCGAATACCGGCGACCGCAAGATGTACATCGGCTGGATGAACAACTGGAGCTATGCCGGCGACGTGCCTTGCTCACCGTGGCGCTCCGCCATGACCCTGCCCCGCGAGCTGAAGCTGGGCGAATACAATGGCAAGCCCCTGCTTTGTTCTACTGTTGTCAAGGAGATTGACGGCATTGCCGAGTCGTGGCAGAACGTAAGTGGTAACTTTGCCGCCGGTGATGCCTATCAGCTGCGCGTCACCGTGGCCCTCGACCAGAACACCACCATCACCCTGTCCAACGGCACAGGCGAGAAATATGAGATGGAAGTACTGGCTATGGAGCGCAAGTTACTTGCCCGCCGCTCAGGTCAGACCGGAAACAAGGACTTCAACGGTTCCTTCTCCATCCCCTCCATGCAGGCCCCGTTGTGTGTGACCGGCAACAGCGTGACCCTCGACATCTTTGTCGACCAGTCGTCTGTTGAGGTGTTCACCCAGGATGGCACCATGGCGATGACCAATCTGGTATTCCCCTCGGGCATCTACAACCAGTTGTCTGTCGAGGGTGCGGCCGCCGAGTGCCAGGTACGTCAGCTGAAGCGCATTTGGAAATAATGGTTAGTTATATGTTAGTTCGGTTTTTAGTATTTTATTTAGGGTACTAAGTAAAAGATTGATGCGGTATGGGGGTTGCAGCGATTGCACGCCCCCATATTTTTTTATTGAGGTGCATCTTCTATTCATACTAAGACGCATTATCCCCTCTGTTGAGATGCGTTGTTTACTTCTATACATATAAAGCGTTCATTTTCAGTTTTTGCATATAAAAATACGTTCATTGAGCGAAAATTTGTTGCAATGAACGTTTTTTCTTAGTTTATGTATCATAATTACAAGAGTTATTGGCAGGAAAAAGGTATATTTGCAGCAAATTTATTACAACTTAAACAATATTAGCATGAAGAAACTATTGATGACACTGATGGCTCTGATGATGCTCACCACGGTCGAGGCACAGGTTGTACCGAAGGTGCTGGGTGAGAAGCATGCCATGATGCGTGTTGGTGATTCCAAGTATGTGCTGCTGCCTGTGCAGGAGACAGAAGAGATTGCGGCTATTGCCGTGCTTGATGCCCGTAACGAGATGGTGCAACGGCTGAATGTGAAGCTGGCTGTTGACCGTGTGGACTACTGGGTGCCCTACGAGCTGAAGGGCGCACGGCTTTTCGACATTGAGTTCCATGGCGACCGCAGACAGAAGGGTGCCGTGGGCGAGTTTGTTTGTTGGAAGGAAGTGAAGTTCTCCGACACATTCGACACCACCAACCGCGAGCGTTTCCGTCCGCTCTACCATCACACGCCGCTCTACGGCTGGATGAACGACCCCAACGGTATGTTCTATAAGGATGGTGTGTGGCATCTGTACTATCAGTATAACCCCTACGGCTCGCAATGGGAGAATATGACGTGGGCGCACAGCACGTCGCGCGACCTCATCCACTGGGAGGCACAGCCGCTGGCCCTGGAGGCTGACTGGCTGGGCTCGATCTTCAGCGGATCATGCATCACGAACGGTTCTGACGTGGTGGCTTTCTACACTTCGGCAGGTATGCACCAGACGCAGTCGATGGCCATCTCGAAGGATAACGGACGCACATTTAAGAAATATGAGGGCAACCCGATTGTCACATCTGACAAGCCCGACTTCCGCGACCCGAACGTGTTCTGGTATGAGGGCACAAAGCGCTGGGTGATGATTCTGGCTGTGGGTCAGGAGATGCAGATTTATTCTTCTGCCGACCTGAAAGACTGGAAGTACGAGTCGTCGTTCGGCCAGGAATACGGTAACCACGGTGGTGTGTGGGAGTGCCCTGACCTGTTCAAGATTGACGGGAAGTGGGTGCTGCTCTGCAACATCAACCCCGGTGGCCCCTTCGGTGGTAGTGCCACACAGTACTTCGTAGGTCAGTTTGACGGACATAAGTTCACTTGCGAGTCGATGCCGAAGGTAACGAAGTGGATGGACTATGGCAAGGACCACTATGCTACGGTATCTTTCTACAACGCTCCTGACAACCGCCGCGTGGTGCTGGCATGGATGTCGAACTGGCAGTATGCCAACCAGGTGCCGACGAAGCAGTTCCGCTCTGCCAACAGTATTCCCCGCGACCTGGGACTGTTCACACACGGTGAGGAGACCTACGTGAGCGTGGTTCCCTCGAAGGAGATGCTCGCCGTACGCGGTGCCAAGGTGAAGAAGCCGACAGAGGCCTGCGAGATTGTGGTCGACATGAAGGGACAGTCGGAGATTGTGCTCTCGAACATGAAGGGCGAGCGCGTGGTGATGACTTACGACGCTGCCAAGCAGACCTTTGCCATGGACCGCACCAAGAGCGGTGACGTGGGCTTCAGCGAGGCATTCCCCTGCGTGACAACAGCCCCGACCTACGGCAACGTGAAGCAGCTGCGCATCTTTGTTGACCGCTGCAGCATCGAGGTGTTCGACGCCGAGGGTAAGATGGCCATGACCAACCTTGTGTTCCCGTCGGAACCGTATAACACAATCAAGGTGAAGGGCGGCAAAGCAACCATTTACGAAATCAAATAATAAAAAAATATGGGAAATCAAAACAAATCGATTTATCTGATCCCGGTGATGCTCTGCTTCTTCTGCATGGGCTTCGTGGATCTCGTGGGCATTGCCTCCAACTATGTGAAGGAAGACCTGGGGCTGACAGACTCTGTGGCTAACGTGTTCCCGTCTCTGGTGTTCTTCTGGTTCCTCATCTTCAGTGTTCCCACGGGCATGCTGATGAACAAGATCGGCCGTAAGAAGACCGTGTTGCTGTCGCTGGTGGTGACCGTCGTGTCGCTGCTGCTGCCGCTCTTCGGTGAGAGCTTCGGCATCATGCTGGTAGCCTTCTCGCTGCTGGGTATCGGTAACGCTCTGATGCAGACATCGCTGAAC
>JAEEGF012062933.1_pt1 | contig 22669 bp, 13 predicted proteins | sample 9134171 | NCBI WGS metagenome assembly JAEEGF01 (sample SAMN16246542, study PRJNA631951) | gut metagenome | biome: gut microbiome; feature: rumen; material: AP-attached | host: Bos | place: Iran: Karaj | collected 2018-10 | reverse complement strand
CGTCGGTATGTGGCTCAAGCCCGAGACCGACTACGCCACCTTCCCCAAGGCCAACATCATCCTCGTCACCCACGAGCATAAAGACCACTTCGACCGTGCCGCCATCCACGAGATCCGCACACCGGCCACGAGCATCTACGTGAACCAGGCCGTCTATGGACACTTCCGCAACGGTCTTGTCATGCAGAACGGCGAACAGCGCAAATATGCCGCAGACATCATCATCGAGGCAGTGCCAGCCTACAACACGACCCCCGGGCGCGAGGAGTTCCACCCCAAAGGACGTGACAACGGCTATATCCTCACCCTCGACGGATTCCGCATCTACATCGCCGGCGACACGGAGGACATCCCCGAGATGGCAGACATCAAGGATATCGACGTGGCATTCCTGCCTTGTAACCAGCCCTACACGATGACCGTCGACCAGGTAGTCAACGCAGCAAAGATCATTAAGCCCAGGGTGCTCTTTCCCTATCACTACAACGACACCCCAGTGCACAAGATATCCATGGCTCTTGCAGGAAGCGGCATCGACGTCCGCGTCCGCAACTACAAATAAAGAGAACGGGGCTCGCCATTGCGAACCCCGTTTCTTTTATTTTACTGCCCCCGTGAGTAGAACCTCGCCGCCAAGGCACCGCTGATGTTGTGCCAGACGCTGAACACAGCCCCAGGGATCGTTGCCAGCGGATAGGCCGCAAAGTGGAGTACCGCCAACGACGATGCCAGTCCGGAGTTCTGCATACCCACTTCGACACTCAGCGCCACACATTTGGGTCTCGACAGGTGCAAACCACGCCCCACGAGATATCCCACCAAGAGTCCCAGGAGATTATGCAGCATCACCACCACGACCACCAGTAGGCCACCCACCATCAACTTTGTGGCGTTGTGAGACACCACAATCACCACCACTAAGGTGATCATCAGCGTCGAGAAGGCTGGCAGATAAGGCACGAGGTGTTTCGTCAGTTCAGGCAGATAACGCTGACAGAACAGACCTGCCACGATGGGGGCTATCACCACATAGACGATGCTCAGCAGCATGCCCATCGTGTCCACGTCGACCATCGTCCCTGCCAAGAGCCAAACCAGTAACGGCGTCATCACGGGTGCCAACAGCGTCGACATCGCCGTCATCCCCACCGAGAGCGCCAGGTCGCCCTTCGCCAGATAGGTAATCACGTTCGAGGCTGTACCGCCAGGACAGCAGCCCACAAGGATCACGCCTAAGGCCAGTTCCTCAGGAAGGGCAAACACCTGACACAACAGCCAGGCCAATAGCGGCATCACCACAAACTGCGCAAGACAACCCAACAACACGTCCTTTGGACGGCTCAGCACCACCTTGAAATCCTGTGGCAAAAGCGTCAGACCCATACCGAACATGATCAGTCCCAATATCGGATTGATGGTCCATGTGTCAATCCGCACAAACGCCTCAGGCAGTATCATCGCCGCTACAGCCGCCACCAGCACCAGCACACCCATCCACCTGGATATAAAGCCACATAACTCTTTTACAGACATCTTTTCCTTTCGTTTATTAATTTTATCTGCAAAAGTACAAAAAGTTATAGAAAGTAAAGAAGAATATTGGGAAAAAAGATAAAACACCACGAAATAATAATAAAATCTAATTTATTTTGTGTTTTCCACGATTTGCATTACCTTTGCACCGGAATCAATAATTTATCGGAAAGAATTCACCAATTAAAATCGACTACAAGTTATGAAGAAAAGTGTAATGATGATGGCTGTGGCATGTGGACTGATACTGTCCAGCTGCGCCAGCAAGAAAGATCTGGAGAACTGCCAGACAGAGAACAAGTCGCTCACCGAGAGCCTGCAGGCTGCCAAGGAAGACCTGGCTGCGAAGAATGCCCGCATCAGCGCCTTGGAGGAACAGCAGCGCGGTATGCAGCAGCTGCTCAAGAACTCTGAGGACAAGTATGCCAAGATGCAGGAGGCACTCGACAAGAGCCTGACAAATGCCTCACAGAACAACATCTCGATTGAGAAACTCGTGGACCAGATTAACGAGTCGAACCAGTACATCCGTCACTTAGTGGAGGTGAAGTCGAAGAGCGATTCGCTGAACATGGTGCTGACGAACAACCTCACCCGCTCGCTCTCGAAGGAGGAGTTGAAAGAAGTGGACGTGCAGGTGCTGAAGGGTGTCGTCTACATCTCGCTGGCCGACAACATGCTCTACAAGAGCGGCTCGTATGAGATCAACGCCCGTGCCGCCGAGACACTGTCGAAGATCGCGAAGATCATCAAGGACTACAAGGACTACGATGTGCTCATCGAAGGTAACACGGACAATGTGCCCATCTCGAAGCCGAACATCCGCAACAACTGGGATCTCTCTACCCTCCGTGCCTCGAGTGTGGTGCAGGCCCTGCAGAACGACTACGGTGTGGATCCTAAGCGTCTGACCGCCGGTGGTCGTGGTGAGTACAACCCCATCGCCCCCAATACAACGGAGGCAGGCAAGCAGCGCAACCGCCGCACGCAGATCATCATCACGCCGAAGCTTGATGAGTTTATGGATCTGATTGGGCAGGCTCCAGACAATGAATAAGTCATTAAAAAAGGCTCGCAAATTGCGAGCCTTTTTTAATGACTTAGCCTAAGTATTTCATCAGGATGCGGGCGTGGCCGGAGTCGTGGAGCTTGGTGATACTCTTCTCACGGATCTGACGGACGCGCTCACGGGTAAGCCCCATCTCTGCGCCAATCTCCTCAAGTCCGCGCTCCTGGCAGCCAATGCCAAAGCACTCACGCACAATCTTCAGCTCACGGTCTTTGAGCACGCTGCGCAGTACGTTCTCCAGGTCGCTGGTCAATGACTCATAGTCTACCTGTTTGTCAGTACGACTGTCATCGCCAGAACTCAGGAGATCGGCCATCGAGTTGTCATCGTCCTCACCGAAGGGAGCATCGATGCTCATGTGGTGGCTGTCGGCCTTCGCCGTCTGTTCAATCTTTGCTTCATCAATCTGTGTCAGTTCCGCCAGCTCAGTCACTGAGGGGCGGCGCTGGTGAATCTGTTCGAAACGGTTGATCTCCTGATTGATCTTGCTCAGTGCGCCGCTCTGGTTGAGAGGGAGTCGCACGATGCGGCTCTGCTCGGCGATGGCCTGGAGGATACTCTGACGGATCCACCAGACAGCATAAGAGATGAATTTGAATCCACGCGTCTCGTCAAATTTCTCAGCAGCCTTCACCAGTCCGATGTTGCCCTCGTCGATAAGGTCGGTAAGCGTCAAACCCTGGTGCTGGTACTGCTTGGCCACTGAGACGACGAAACGGAGGTTGGCCGTGACCAGACGCTCCTTTGCTTTTTCGCCCTCAGGACCACCCTTGCGGATAGCCTGCGCCAGTTCGATTTCCTCCTCGATGGTTACGAGGGGCTGACGACCGATCTCTACGAGGTACTTATCAAGGGCCTCACTCGAACGGTTGGTAATGCTTTTTTGAATCTTTAATTGCCTCATAAATATTTTGTTACTCTGAAAAAGTGCGCAAAGGTACAAAATTCTTTTGTAAGTTGCACGCTTTTCGTTTAGAAAGCACTATTATTTATAGATATTTAACTATTCAATCGCTATTTTTCGGCTCTTTCACAGCAAAACTCGTCGATATCGACATATCCACCTGTCTTTTTTGTAGCGTAGCAGAAGATGCCAAACTTGGTGCCCATGAAGAAGCGGCGCCAGTCAAAGCCGAGGCGATAGTCCCCTGTGCCGATCTTCGTCCACGTGTTGCCATCGAGACTATAGGAGAAGTTAGCGCAGTCTGCACCACCAAAGCGTCGCATACCCGTGCCGGTTCCAGGGCGGAAGTCGGCATCAATGCGTAGCCATATCTTCGACGAAGTGAGAGGAATCTCCTCGATGACCTTCTCTTCGAAGCTGGTCACAGCCTTTTCACGCTCAGAGAGCTGACAGGTCATTTCCACCATTTGGAGGGAGAACTTCTTGCCTTTCTTCTTGATAACCAGAGCGCCCGTATCACTATTGAAAGCAGCCATACCGGCACAATCACCATCCTTCATCTTCGCACAGTCGATGACGACAGAGCCCGAGCACTGAGGACCCTCCATGCGCTGGGTGAGTGTGTTGGGGGCGAGGTAGAGGGTGTTGACCACACGATTGGTCTTCAAGCGGAGGAAGCCTGGGCGCTCAGTGAGACTCCAGGCGGCATCGATGGGATTGTGGTTCCACTGCCAGTGGAGACCAAGTTTCGGATCAGAGAAATCATCGCTCTTCACGATGGCTGCCTTTGGCTGTCCACTGACGAAAGGACGTACGGTGTCGGGCACCTTACCGTTCTCATCGCCAAGCATCGGCCAGCCGTTGATCCAACGGCAGGGCATGACGGTGAGCACACGACCCACACCGCCACGGTCCTGGAAGATGATGCCGTACCAGTCGCCGGAGGGGCTGTCGACGATAGTGCCCTGAGCTTCGTACGAGAAACCACCGAACTCACTCTCGAGGATGACCTGCTTCTCATAGGGGCCGTGGATGTCGTCGGCACGGTAACACACCTCACGGCGGTGCTTGCCAGGGGCATAGACGTGGGAAATCATCAGCAGATAGTATTTGCCGTCTTTCTTAATGACGCGCGAGCCCTCAAGAAGGCCTTTCTCGTCTTCCTCACGTTCGAAGATCTTCATGTGAGTACCCTCGATGACGTCGGAGAGGTCGGGCTTGAGTTCCATCAGTTCGCCCGTGCCATAGATGACGTAGGCACGTCCATCATCGTCGAAGAACAGCGAACAGTCGTGGAAGTGGCGCATGCGGGAGACAAGTTCCCAGGGGCCTTCGGCCTTTTCTGCGGAGAAGATATATGTGTCGCCCATGGCACCCTGTTCGTTGGGAGCCAGGAGGGCATAGAACTTACCATTATGATACTTCAGCGAGGTGGCCCACTGTCCGCGGCCATAGACGGTACCTTCCTGCAAGTCATACTTCGGCGAATCAGTGAGACGATCGAAGATATAGCCGACGGTCTCCCAATTCTTCAGGTCCTTCGAGGCCATAACGGGTGCTCCAGGCATAAGGTGCATGGTGGTGGAGACGAGATAGAACGTGTCGCCCACTCGGATCACGTCAGGATCAGGGACGTCTGCCCAAAGCATGGGATTCTTGATGGGCTCGGTGTTGAGAGTCTCGTAGTCCTCAGCGAAGGAAGTGAGAAGTGAGAAGTGAAAAGTGAAAAGTAAGGTAAAAAGCCTCAGGAATGATCTTTTGTTCATAGTGATGAGTTTTTATATCAAGAATTTGAGAATTTGAGAATTATTACAGCTGGATGATCTGCTCGTTGCCGTCGTGGGAAACGGTGCGTGAGGTGCCATCAGGGAGAACGATGGTGAACTTACGGTCGAGTATCATGCCCTTATAACCACCCTGACGAGTACCAATAGTGAGTTGGCGGGACTTATCATTCCACTGGAAGGTGATGGTGGCATAGTAGCCTTTCTCGTAATTGTAGTTGTCGCCTTCGTCTTCATAGAGTGTGAAGGTGCCGTCTGCTCCAGGATATAGGCGCAGTTCGAGGTTGTCCCAAGACTTTTCACCTACATACTGCATCTCAGGGCCGAGAGGGAGGATGCTGCCTGCACGGACGAACATCGGCACACGGTCGAGAGTGGTATCAAGGGTGACGGTCTGTCCACCCTTATAGGACTTCCCCGTCCAGAAGTCGTACCATGTCGCACCCTTCGGCAAATATTTCGTGGTAGTCTTCGTTTCATTCCAATCCACGACTGTCTCCTGACTACTGTCTCTTGACTCCTTTTTCCTATCCCACCCCGTCATGGCATCCGTGCGGACAATCTTCTCCTCCGTGTACTGAGGGTCGAGGATGGGAGCGGCGAGGATGCTGCGTCCGAACATGAACTCATCAGCGATGTCCCACACACGACGATCTTGGACAAAGTCGCTGAACAGCGGACGGAGATAGCTCTCGTTGTTGGAAGTCACCTGCCAGGCAGTACTGTATAAATACGGTATCAGTCTGTAACGCAGGCGAATTTGCTTTTCTATCGCATCATAGACGGGTTCACCCTTCTTGCCAAACTGCCAGATCTCACGGGGGGCATCAGCACCATGGCTGCGGAATACAGGACAGAAGAGCCCGTACTGCATCCAGCGCACGTAGAGCTCCTGGAACTGCGGGTTCTTGGGGGCAGAACCAGGGCCATGGGTGTTGTAAGCGTTGCAGAAGAAACCGCCGATATCGGTGTTGAAGTTAGGATCGCCCGTCAGCGAGAAGCTCAGTCCTGCGGGTACCTGTTTGCGAAGCATGTCCCATGAGGAATTGACATCGCCACTCCACATGTTTGAGCCGTAGTGCTGCTGGCCAGCAAAGGCAGAGCGTGTCATGATGAAGACCCGCTTTTCCTCCCCGACTCTGCGCTGGGAGTTATATACACCCCTCACTGTTTCCAAGGGGAAGGCATTACGCAGTTGACGCCAGGTGCCGCCAGTGACTTGATGAGCATAGTCAGACTCACGGGGATTGAAAAAGTCGGGGTCCGTAGAGTCCATCCACCAGGCATCGGTGCCGTAGTCATAGAGTCGCTTCAGATGTTTCCAATAGATGTCACGGGCCACGGGACTGAAAGCATCATAGACCTTCACGCCTGAGGGGTAGTCCATGCGGGGGGGCCATATATGGGAGAGTCCACTCTGCGGCCATGTCTCGATGGGTAGCAGTAGACCTTTCTCATTGAGTTCACGGAACTGCTGTGTTTGCGGGCCGAAGCTCGCCCAGATGGAGATCATGAAATGGGCGTGCTTTGCATGGACGTTCTGTATCAATTGCGGACCCGTGGTGAACTCCTCAGAGAGAAAGTCCATCGCGTTCCACAGGTAGTTGGAGCCCCAGTACTGCCAATCCTGGATGATACCGTCGAGGGGCACCTGTAGGGCACGGTACTGGTCGACAATGCTCTCCGTCTCAGAAGCACTCTTATAGCGTTCCTTCGACTGCCAGAAGCCATAGGTCCAAAGGGGGAACATGGGCACATCGCCAGAGAGGTGACGCATCTGTGCAATGACGCCATCGGCAGAGCCGCCGTACATGAAGTAATAGTCGATGCCACTGCCTGCCTCGGAAGTGAAGGTCATGCCGTTGGCATCGTCATCAAACTGCGTGGGTGAATAGTTCTCCCAGTAGAGCCCCCAGCCTTTCACGGACTGCAAGACATTCTGGAAATCCTCGAGGTTAGACTGTTCCATGCGCTTGTGCTCCCCACGACGATTCATCTTACCGTTCTGGATGGTGCCGAGGCCGTAGATGGCCTCATCCTTGTCGAGGAGGAATGTCTGGTTCACCTTGAACTCTTCCAGGTTCTGCCGGATGGTGCTCCACCCCTGTTCACGCAGAAGCACACGGCCTTTAACGGTGCAGAACGTAAAACTCATCATGGCAGGATCATACTTGACAATGAGTTCACTGCTTTTCCAAGTGTTGCCCTGGTGTATGACCTCCACCTGCTCAGGCTTGGCGGTAATCACCAGGCTCTTCGTAGGCTGACCCTTCACGATGTGAACGATACTTGGCGTGAAGAACTCTATCTTCACGTCTGGCTGTGCCAGCCCTGCGACAGTCGTGAGGCAGGCGGCGAATAGGAACAGATACCTCTTCATAAGTGTTGGTTTATTTGAAATTAACTAAAATACGGAACACCTTACCTGGGTTCTCATGCCACCACTGCAAGGCCTCCGGAGCCTCCTCGGGACTGACCTCACGGGTGATGAGACGGTCTACGGGACATGTGCCACGCTCGAGGTAGTGGATGACGGCTCGGAAGTCGGAAGGCTGGGCATTGCGCGATCCACGGATGTCGAGTTCCTTCTGCACGAAATACTTCGTCTGGAACGATACCTCCGTCTTCGCATAGCCGATGCAGATGACACGTCCTGTGAAGGCTACCTCATCGACGGCCATCTGATAGGTCGCAGGACTGCCCACGGCCTCGATCACCACATCAGGGCCATAGCCGGAGGTCATCTCCAACAGACGGGCATGAACATCATCCTTCAAGGTATTAATGGTATAACTGGCACCCATCTCACGGGCGATGGCAAGTTTCTCGTCATCGATATCGGCAGCCACGACGGTAGCGCCACGCTGGGCAGAGCGTACAACGGCACCCATTCCCACCATACCACAGCCAATGACAACCACCACGTCTATATCTGTCACCTGTGCACGGCTGACAGCATGGAAGCCCACACTCATAGGTTCGATGAGGGCACAGGTACGTGGTGTGAGCAGTCCTGCGGGAATTACTTTCTCCCAAGGCAGGGCGATATACTCGCACATGGCTCCCCAGCGCTGTACGCCGAGGGTCTCATTATGCTGACAAGCGTTCACACGGCCATTGCGGCAGGAGGCACACTTGCCACAATTCGTGTAGGGGTTGACGGTCACGGTCATGCCAGACTTCAAACCCTCAGGCACATTCTTGCCGACGCTGACGATTGTAGCTCCCACCTCATGGCCAGGCACTACTGGCATGCGCACCATCGGATTGCCACCACGGAAGGTGCTCAGGTCACTGCCACAAAAACCTACATACTCCATCTTCAGGAGCACCTCATCATCGCCCGCCTGGGGCGCTGCCATATCGATGACCTTCATCACCGACGGCTCTAAAATCTGAATTGCTTTCACGTTTATCTAATTTTTATCAATTAACCACAGATTACAGGCTCTTTTCACTTTCATTCACTCATATTCTTGATATATGGAAGAGGCTTGAGGTCCTCAAAGCCATAGAGACGCTGGGCATTGAGACCTAACAGCTGACGTTTCTCGTCCTCAGAGAGTTCGCTGGACTTCACGAGGAAATCATACGACATGCGGTAGGTGATGGCGGTGATGGTGCGGGGATAGTCGCTGCCCCACATCAGTTTCTCCATACCCACGAGCTCAGCAGCCTCCCTGATGGCCCGCACTGCGGATGGGAAAGGGTAGAACTCAAAATTGTAGAGCCACGTGATACCACCCGTCTCGACATAGACATTCTCATGACGCGCCAAGAGAATCTGGTGCCGCCAGCTATCGTTCTCCCATGGAGGGGTGACGGGCGGATTGGCCATGCCTAAGTGGCCTATGGCAATCTTCAGCTGCGGACACTCACTGATGACCTCCTGCAACTCCTCCACCTGACGGTCGCCATCGGCCAAGGTGATGGAGAGCAGGGCACCTTGGGACTCCATGAGTCTGAACATCCGCATCATCTCGTCATCGGTGAGCGAACGCCCCAAGAGTCTATGCCCAGGAATGGCAAGACCTTTGAAGCCCTGATCCAACAAAGCCTGCGCATGATCATAGAACCCATCATGGAGATAGTCGACCATGCCAAAGACAAAAAAACGGTCCGGATACTGTTGCTTAACCTCTGCGAGGTAGTCATTCTGGATGCCGTCGATGAACTCCTGTACGACAACGGCTGCCGACACTTGGGCGTAGTCCATGTTCGAGAGGAAGACCTCGGCAGTATTCCGTCCGTCGATCATGAAAGGGGGCAGCATCTGTACCTCCTCGCCAAAGAAGAGAGAGCGCCCGTTGGTGAGGGTACGGATCGGTTTTCCGTCCCACTGGGTGTCCTGCCGAAGCCACAGATGACTATGCGCATCAATAATGGGAAATAGGTTCATTTTTGACCAAGTTATGGTTTTATGGGTGCAAATATACGAAAAAAGTTGGTATATTATACCTATTTTTAATAATTTTTCCGATTTTATGACGCAATTATCAAAGTTTTTTCGTATATTTGCCGCAGATATGGCTAAACTACCGAGGTTAATCACCAGGACCTTGTCTTTCAGACTGAGTCTGGCAGTCATCGTGGCGCTGGCAACACTCCTGTTGGTGGCTTTGCTGATCATCTTTGTTTTTTCGCGGAAGGCCGTTAAGGAAGAAGCCCTTCAGGATGCCAGCCAGACACTGGAGGCAACCAGACAGCGCATCGACAATATCCTGCTGAAAGTGGAGCAGTCCTCCGGCAATATCTACTGGAAGATGCTGCCCCATATCCACCAGCCCGAAAAGTTGGAGGTTTACACCCGCAAGCTGGTGGAGACGACACCCTACATCACCGATTGCTCCATCACCTGGGATAATGACAGTACTGCTGCCGACTCCATCTTCACCGGATGGATCGACCCCGAGGAGAAGAACGTCACAGCTATCACTACCTTCCGTCTGCCCCTCTTCGACAAGATGCGGAAAGTGGGCGTGATGGATGTTGACGTATCGCTGACACTCATCTCCAAAATCCTGCTCGACGCCAAGCCCTCACCCAATTCTTTCTGCACGCTGCTGAAGAACGACGGCACGGTCATCGTCCATCCAGACAGCACGGCACTGAACAAGAACATCCTCGAATTCGTCAAAGACGGCCACCCCTCGATGGCAGAAGCCGCACAAGCCATGTTGAATGGAGAGACAGGCTATAAGTACTTTAATCTCAACGGCGAGGACTACTACGTGTTCTACAGGCCCTTTGAGCGTGCCGAAGTGACGGGGCGCGCCATGTCGAGACTCGGATGGAGTGCCGGCATCGTCTATCCTGAGGAAGACATCTTCGGTGACTACAACCATCTGCTTTATACCGTACTCATCATCGCCGTCATCGGACTGCTGCTGCTTTTCCTGTCGTGCCGTTTCTACATCCGCCGCCAGCTGTTGCCTCTGAGGACACTGGAGAGGTCGGCACAGCGTATAGCAGAGGGGGACTATCAGGAATCCATCCAGTACAGCAGAAGACAAGACGAAGTGGGACGCCTGCAGAACCACTTCCGTGAGATGCAGCAGTCACTTGCCACCCGTATGGGAGAGATGAGCCAGCTGACGGCGACACTCAAACAGCGCGGTGAGGAGCTGCAGACGACCTACGAGCAGGCCCAGGCAGCAGAACGCATGAAAACGAACTTCCTCTATAACATGTCAGACCAGATGATGTCACCTGTGGACGGCATCCGCCAACGAGTGCTGACCATCAGCCAGTCAGACAACCAGCTGACGGAAGAGGAGACTTGCCAACTGGTGGATGGCATACAACTACGGGGCGAGAAGGTAACGGCACTGCTGAACCAACTCATCGCCGAGTCGGAGAAGATCAAGGACAATGGATAACGAATCAAGGAATGGACAATGGATAATAATATAATACGACATATCCGCCAATCGCTATCCTGGAAGCTCAGCCTGGGCATCCTGCTCATGGCCATACCCATCTTTGCCCTTTCCATAGGTTTCCTCTTCATCCATTCGAGGGAGAAGGTGAAGAAAGAAGCCACTGAACATGCTGCCAGCGTGGTGAACACCACCATGCAGCATATCACACGCTTTATGGACATCGTGGAGACGGCCACCGACGTCAACGACTGGGAAGCAACGGCCAATCTGCAGCCAGATTCCCTCCTGGCCATCTCGCGCAGTATCGTCGTGCTCAACGGACATATCGACGGCTGTTCCATCAGCACCGAGCCTAACATCTTCCCAAAATACGGCAGGAACTTCTCGGCCTACACCGTCCGGGAATCAGACACCATCACCACCGTCATCGAAGAACCCTATGAGTATTTCGAGAAGGTATGGTATAAGACGCCACACCTCCAGGGAAAGCCCTGCTGGGTGGTCTATTACGACGAGAGTGACTCCCTATCCCTCACCCTCGACGGCATGATCGCCTCTTACAGCAAGCCTCTGTACAACGACGAGAAGCAATTCGTGGGTGTCATCTCCACCGACCTCTCACTGATACGCCTCTCGAAAGTTATCACCTCAGAGACGCCCTACGAGGGTTCCTACTTCATGATGACAGGCGATGAAGGCCGCTACTTCCTCCATCCCGATACGGCGCAACTCTTCACCAACACCATCTACAGCGACGCCAACCCCCGCGAGAATGCTGACATCTTCGCCCTGGGACATGAGATGACCACAGGCAAGACAGGCAGCATGAGCGTCAGGATCAACGGAGAGCAGTGCCTCGTCAGCTATCAGGCAGTGCCCGGCACCAACTGGAGCCTCGCTCTCGTCAGTCCGGAGAGAAGCATCCTCAGGTATTACAACCGGATGAACTATATTATCGCGCCGCTTTTTTTCATTGGTCTCCTGCTCGTTATGCTGTTCAGCAGTGTCACCGTGGCCCATGCCATCCATCCGCTGAACAAACTGACAGGCAACCTGCATCGCATTGCCCAAGGACACTACGACCAACAGATACCACGAAGTCCGACTAACGACGTCGTGGGACGTCTGCAGAACAGTTTCGCCGCGATGCAGGATTCACTCAACAATCACGTGAACGAGATCCGACAGATGAACGAAGAGGCCTCGCGCCGTAACGAGGAACTGGTGCATACCAGCGAACTGGCGAAAGCCTCCAGCCAGCAGAAGACGCTGTTCATCCAGAACGTGTCACATCAGATCCGCACACCCTTGAACATCATCATGGGCTTCGCGCAGATCCTGAAAGAGAGCAAGGGCCTCATGCCAGACGAAGAGGCCAAAAAAATTACCGACATGATGCGCCACAATGCTGTGTTACTCAACCGGATGGTGCTCATGCTCGCCGACTGTTCCGCCAGGGGTGTCACTCAGGAACTCTATGCAAGCAAGAACGAGGAGGTGTCATGTCTGGAGGTGGCTCAGGAGAGCATCGCCAAAGCCAGGGAGAACTATCCCGACATCGACTTCAGACTCACCGTCGATCTTCCCGATGATTTCTCTATCAGTGCCAACCACCACTACCTGATGCTGAGCGTCCGCGAACTGCTCATCAATGCCGCCAACCATTCCACGGGCGGCTATGCATGGCTCAGGGTAACGGAATACTTGTCGAAGATTCGCTTCATCGTACAGGACGAAGGCCCCGGCATCCCCAAGAAGGAATGCGAACGCATGTTCGAGATGTTCACGAAGGTAAACGACCTCTCCGAAGGCCTCGGACTCGGACTTGCGCTGGCCAGACGCCATATCCACAACCTCGGTGGAGATGTATTCATCGACGAGACCTACAATAACGGTTGTCGAATGATCATAGAACTGCCAAAGATCAAATAGCAGCATGTCCAAGATACTGAAGATAATACGCAACAGGATGTCCGTCCGTCTGAGCCTCTGGGTCGTCACGTTTGTAGCTATCCTGATTGTTGCCACGCTGTCGGTCATGTATCACTTCTCTCACCAGGCCGTGAAGGAAGAAGCATTGGCGAAGGCCAGTGAGACGCTCGATTGTATGGTACTTAGTATCGACAATGTTCTGAGGAATGTGGAGGTGACAGGAAGGATGGTGGGATGGAACATGGAGCGTCATCTAGATGATCCTAAGGCCCTGAGCCGCGACTGCAGGAAGATGGTAGAAGATAACCCTGCGCTTATCGGCTGCGCCATCGCCATGGACACTGCCTATTTCCATCGGGAGTTCATTATCTATACCTACCGCAAAGCAATCGACGGCGGTTCCCCGACACAGCAGTCAGAGATTCTTGAGAGCGACCACTACGACGAGACATCCTATTTAGAGCAGAGCTGGTACACCATTCCTATGGAAAACGGCGAAGCCAACTGGGTGAGACCTTATGAGCAAGGCGAATACAGCGTGAAGCCCGCCACCTACAGCCTCCCCGTCCACGACAGCGAAGGGAAAGTGGTTGGCATTTTAGGCCTGGACATCCCACTCAACTGGCTTTCGGGCTTCATCAACAGCACGAAGCCTTTCCCCCGCTCCTACTGTTCGATCATCGGCCGCCAAGGAGGGTATATCGTACATCCCGACTCAACGAAGATGAACAGGCGTAACGTGTTCGAACTGATCAACGGTCCCAAACGCGACACGAAGATGGAGATGCTGCTCGAATCGATGATGTCTGGAGAGAGCGGCTATAAGGAAGTGGACATCGACGACGTGCCGAGCTATGTCTTCTACAAGCCGTTCCGCTATAAAGGATGGATAGCTGCCATTGTCTGCCCGGAAAGTGAAATCATGGGTACAAGCACCAGGCTGCTGGCCACCGTACTTCTGATAGCCTTCGTCGGACTGATTGCCCTGCTCCTGTTCTGTATCTTCTTTATCAGCAAGTCCGTCAAGCCTCTCATTCTCCTGGCACAGACAGCCCGTCGACTCTCTGAGGGTCACTATGACGACTATGTGCCCGACACGAGACGTGTGGATGAGATTGGCTCGCTGCAACGAAGCTTCAAGGCCATGCAACTGTCCATCTCCAGCCGCATAGACGACATCCGGCAGATGAATGACCAACTGGAAGACAGCAACGCCGTTCTTCAGGAAGCCTCCGAACAGGCCCAGCAGGCGGAACGCGCGATGAACGCCTTCCTGATAAACCTCTCAGACCAGCTGCTACAGCCCGCCATCAACATCAAGGACATTGTCAGCGAAGCACATAAGGACTTTCACCACATGGATCATCAGGAAGCCAAACAGCTAGTCCAAAAGATACACACAGAGACAGACATCGTCACAGAGCTGCTCGACCGTCTGTTACTGGTGTCGGTAAAGGAAGGAGGTAAACCATGAGTCAAATCGGATTCCATCGTCACTCCCTCTCGCTGAAACTCGGTGTCACCATCATCTCTTTTGTCGTCGTGCTCTTCGTCGTCTCGGTAGGACTGCTCTACAACCGCTCCCGTCAGCTGGTGAAGCAAGAGGCCATGGAGCGCGCCGGGAAGGTACTCGACAAGACTGCTCTCCGCGTCGCAGGTTATCTCTCAGATATTGAGGCCGTCACGGAGAATGTCAAGTGGATCGTCAACCAGGATCAGACTCCCGACAGCCTTCTGGCATACACACACCGTATCGTGACATTCGGATCCGACATCGACGGCTGTTCCATCACCATGGAACCCGACTTCTACCCTCCCGCCGTGGGGCGTTTCTCGGCCTACAGTGTCAGAAAGGGCAACAGCGTCGTCACCCAGCGCGAGGGTGATTATGACTATTATTCGAAGGTGTGGTACAAGACTGCCAAGGACCAGGGAAAGCCCTGCTGGATAGACCCCTTCGACGACTATAATGCCGGCACCCTCTCCAACGAGGACATGATCGTATCCTATTCCATGCCCCTCAAAGACAAGAAAGGCCGCTTCATCGGCGTCATCTCCACCGACCTGTCGCTGACATGGCTCTCAAAGGCCATCTCCGGAGAGAAGCCCTACCCTCACTCCTACAGCGTCATGTTGGGACGCGACGGCAGATACTACGTCCACCCCGATCCGAAGAAGCTGGTGAAGCACACCATCTTCAGTGCCGCAGCCCCTGGCGAACGGGCTGACATGGAGGTGTTAGGGCAGAAGATACTCTCTGGCTTCGACGACAACATGCGTCTGAACATCGGCGGAGAACCCTGCTATGTATTCTTCCAGCCTCTACAGCAGACGGGATGGCACATCGCCCTCATCTGTCCCGAGCGTGACATCCTTGGCAATTACAAACGTCTGGGCTTTATCATCTTCACCGCGCTGATCGTCGGACTGATTCTACTGCTCCTGTTCTTCATGCGCACTATTACTCGTTTCGTGGCACCCCTGAACCAGCTCGTCAGCCAGTCGCACCGTATCGCCTCCGGACATTTCACTGAGCCCATGGCCCGCACACCGAGGACAGACCTCGTGGGCCAACTACAAAACAGTTTCTCCACCATGCAGAAGTCGCTGGCAGAACAAATCACCCGTCTGCAACAGGCCCACGAGAAGGCCGAGGAGCGCAACCACGAGTTGCAGCGCGCTAATGACCAGGCACAGGCGGCACGTCAGCAAAAGGTGGCCTTCCTGCAGGATATGTCTCACCAGATACGGACACCATTGAACATTATCCACGGCTTCCTCCAGGTCATCCTCAACGACCACGAAAACCTGTCGCCAGAGGAGAAAAAACACATTACGGTCACTATGGAACAGAATGCCTTCTCACTGCGACGAATGGCGTATATGCTCTACGACGCCTCCTGGCTCGAGACTGCCCAGGAACTGGAGTATCATGACATCGTGAGCTGCAACGAGATTGCACGCAGGGCCATCCAAGCCTTTACTATATTCCCGCCCTACGACGGCGGCAACTTCATCTTCGAGACCTCCGTCGACGACGATACCCTACTGCGCGTCCAAGACATACACCTATATTATATTATACACGAGCTGCTCTTCAACGCGAAGAAGTTCGCCCCTGATAACAGTCCCACCAAGCTCTCAGTCTACGAGACACCTGCCGCCATCAACTTCGCCATCGAAGACCAGGGTCCCGGTATCTCCGAAAAGGACCGTCCGCACATCTTCGACCACTTCTACAAGTCGGATCCCTTCACCGAAGGCCTCGGCATGGGACTCTATGTTTCCCGCCAATACATCCGTCTGATGGGCGGCGACATCACCCTCGACACCACCTACGAAAAAGGTAGCCGGTTCATCATCCGGCTACCCCTTGCATAAATATTCACGCAATCATCATTTCCTTCCCCTTTCGGTTGCCTCCCGCTTCGCCTTCATGAAACGATCGATGAAATCGATTTGCTCACGGTTCGGACGCATGATAAGCGAGGCACCGTTACGGAACTGCATCGTCGTGGGCTTCGTCTCGTCGAACGACGGCCAGTAAGGTAGCCCCTTACCATTGGGATTACCCGTTTTGGCGAAGTTCACCCAGTACTGCTGCATGATCTCCGACACCGCAGCCTCGGCAGGGAACTTCTCCGGCTGGTTCAGGAACATACCGTTCAGATACATGATATCGTCGGCATGGGCCACACCCCGACGGAGCGGATTCTGCGAGAAACTCATCTTCGACGGCTGGTCGAGATAGGCAGCATATGCCGGACTCTTGCCCGTCTGCGACTGCAGTTTCACCCAGGCATACGACGGCCATGCAAAACCGAGGTCGCGGAAGGCATCGCCATTGCCGTGCCAGGCCTCCTCGTCGGTATTGCCAGGATACACTTTCAGTGCCTCGTCGACCATGTCGCCGAACATGCGGCTGGCACTCTTCTGATAGTCCTCAGCCTTCACCGTGGGCGGTGTGAACAGCGCACCCTCATCAGAGTTCGTCATCACAATCACAGGTACATCATTATACTCCCCACGCTCATACATCCGGTACTGGTCGTCGCAGATCACATAGCCGTCTACACAGGGCCAGAAGCCGCTGAAACCTACATTGCCGTCGCAGAGCGCCATCGCATCCATCGCGCGCAGTTCCTTCAGTGACTTCTTCTTCAGATGCTTCTGGAAGGCCAGTCCCTGCTGCTCGGCACCCTTCTGAGAAGCGTCCAGACCGATGCTGCGCGGCGCATCACTCCAGGGAGCGAACGAACCACCACTCTGACTGATACAGCCATGGAGCAATCCCTTCGCTAGCGGCGAGGCACAGAGGATACTGCAGCTGATGGCACCTGCACTCTCGCCGAAGATGGTCACCTTCGAGGGGTCTCCGCCGAAACTAGCGATATTACGCTGTACCCATTGCAGAGCGTAGATCTGGTCTAAGATACCATAGTTGCCGGTATGACCGTCTGCCTCCTTCGCCAACTCGGGATGAGCCATGAATCCGAGGGCACCCGTACGGTATTCCACGCTGACAATGACCACGCCACGCTGGGCAAGCAGGCTCCACAGGTCACCACCATAGTGCTCCGTCTGGAAGCCGCCACCATGGATCCACACCATCACGGGCAACTTATCGTTCGCCGACTTAGCAGGTGTGGCGATGCCAAGGTACAGACAGTCTTCACTCATCATATCTGCCGTACGTCCGGGTCTTGTGGGCTGCGGAGGCAGCGGACCAAACGTGTCACACTTCCTCACACCCTCCCAAGCCTTGGCAGGCTGCGGTGCCTTCCATCTCAGGCTTCCCACGGGAGGTGCTGCATACGGGATAGCCTTATAGACAGCAAGACCGCCTTCGAGCACACCCTCCACGTCGCCCGTCTCCACATGCGTTTTCAATAGCGGCTGCTGAGCATCAGCCACCATCACAATGGCATCCGAATCCTCAAACAATTGTCCATTATCCATTATCCATTGTCCATTATTCAACTTCTCTTTGAGAGGAGTAGAATCCGCAGTAACCCCAGCGACATACCACTTATCCCCGCTTCGTCTTGCCATAATCACATACTTCCCGGGATAGCCGTCTATAAACTTCGTCTCATCCCACGTCGTGGGCACATCCTTCATAAACTGTACAGCCCAAGCCGGCGCATCCTCCAGATTATTGGGTGCCATTGCAAAGTGCTGCACGCTGCTCTGGAAGAGCACGGCCGTCGCCATCGCAAACACGTCGCTGGTCTTACGGACAGTACCGTGCTGGTTATCGGCGCTGTATCGCTTGTTCAGCGTCGAGCCGCCGAAGTCCATCGATCCCACGGTATTACGGATGAACGGATGCAGACAGGCATTAAACGCCTCCGCATCGCAGGCACCCTGTCCGAAGTGCAGGTTCTCTGATGCCAGCACCGCCTCGGCAGCCACGAAGTTCGGATACATCCGCTCCCAGCCTCTGGGCAGCGTACAACCGTGGAAGATCACCTGAATGCCAAAGTCATTGGCGTCCGTCAGGATATCCTCATACAACTGCATCATCTGCTGCTTGTCGCCGCCGAAGAAGTCTACCTTGATGCCTAAGATGCCGTTTTTCTGCATCCATGCCATCTCCTTCCTTCGTGGCCCGGCCTTGTCCATCTTGCCGCGAGGTCCCTGCGGAGCATCGTTCCACGTACCGTTCGAGTTATACCACAGGAACAGGCCTACGCCCTTCTCCCGTCCATAACGCGCCAGCTCCTCCATCTTCTCATAACCTATCTGCGTATCCCAGAGTGCATCCACAAGCACTGAGCGGAATCCCATGGCAGCAGAGAAATCAACATATCGCTTCTGTTCGTCAAAGTTACAACTGGGATCCATGCCGATGATCCACGACCACGAGCCCTTGCCGTAGGTATAGTCCTTAGAGGCCTTATACTTCGGCTTCACCAAGTCATTCGCAATCGTCGTCTCCACAATCGGTGCAAGGGTCGTACCAACGGTAATCGTACGCCATGGGGTCTCTGCAGGCAGTGCCACCAACGGCGTCACGGCTCCCGTGCCGTTCATCTCCTCCGCCAACGGGAATCCGATCTGATACAACTGTCCTTTAACTTCTTTATCTCCCTCACAAACAAGCCTACATCCTACATATCCGCCGTCCGTGCCCGTCTCAGAGAGAAGCACCCACCCCATAGGCGTCTTGAACAGACAGGGGAACGTATATCCGAATCCCCAGCCGTTCTTACCCATCGTGTCGTCAGGGGTATAGCTCGTCTCATAGCTCGGGGCCGTCCGTGCAAAGCCCGTCATCGGCTTCATCTGTGGACAAAGGAACGTCGTCGTACCCTCGGGCAGCACAAACCCACTGGCCTCGCTCTCCACGACACCCGACAACGTCTCGCCGCCACGCACCTTCTTCGGATAGACCTTATATCTATAAGCCACATCGCGACTCGTCACGCGGAAGATCACGTCCATCGCCTCCCGGCCGTCCTTCTCGAAATGGCAGACGCCTTCAGTGGCCACCACCTTCACATGACTCTGCTTCGTGGTCTTCAGACAGTACTCGTCCTCAAATTTGCTCACGTCGCAGCCCTTCAGCGTCAAGCCCTGCGTCAGATCCTCAAAGTTCATCTTCAGTCCCAAGGGCGAAGGCTGGATAAACACCTGTCCGTCGAGCTTCACCTCATACTTCGGACAGCCGTTGGCGACACTAACCGTCACCGTCATCCTACCGTCAGGGCTTTCGATCTCCTGACTCCTGACTCCTGACTCCTGTCCAAAGGCAGCCACTACCGACACTTGGATAAAGAATAGCGTTGCGCCAGCAATGCGGCGCCACAGGTTTTGTTTGTTGGTCTTCATCATACAAAAATTATGTTATGGTTATTATTGTTCTCATGTCTACCGGATGGCATAGAGATAACCGAGGAGGGCCATCTTGCCGCGCATAGTCTCACGAGGCGTGAACTCACCGTTCACCCAGAAGTAACGCTGGTTGAAGTAGGACTCCTGACGGGGCCAAGTGGTAGTCTGAATACCATTCTCAACAGTCCAGGCCGGATAGCAGTACTTCAGGAAGACACGGGCATCGCCGCCGTTATGACCTGGCGACCATGTTTCGGTGCCATTGAAGGGCGTCTGTCCGGGATGGCACTCTGGGGCGCCGTCGTTGCGGCCGGTGGTGTAGCAGTCGGTGATGTGACGCTCACCCAGACCGGTCATCTCAACGATGTTGCCAGGGTTACGGCCGAGGCTCCAACTGGCCTCCGTGAGCATCACGTGTTCGAGCTCACGCTTGCGGGCCTTGTCGGCGATGTAATGGGCGAGCATGACGAGCTGCAGGTTCTGCGACACCTGCCAGCGGCTGTCGTTGGCACTGCGGCGCGAGGGGCGCTGGGCCATGTGGCTGATGTTATAACTCTCTGCCTGGGCGTTGACGCTCGACTTGAGATTCTGGTAGAGCTCGGCATAGTGGCGAGGCTGCGGACAGGTGAGATAGGCTGCTGCCGCCCAGATCTGGCAGAAGGGCACGATCTGCTGGTTCTCGGAATGCATCACGCCCACGCCGAAGAAGCCGTGATCGCGCTTGCTGAACACCTGCGACTGCGGCGACTTGATCTCCGAATCCCGTACGAAAATGTCCTCCCACTCGGTGTCGCCCGTGACATTATAGAGGAAGGCGGCGGCCAGCTGACGGAAATCACGGCCACGCATCTGCATCGAGCCGATGTCCTGCAGGTCGTCGAGCTGGTTCCACTCCTGCTTGGAGGCATAGCGGAAGGCCTTGATGGCCTCGGCGGTATAGTAGCGCTTGAGCGAATCAATAGAATTATCAATTTTCCATTTTCCATTTTGCATGAGTCTGAAGGCTTCGGCGGTGATGGCGCAGTTGGCGGCATTGGCCCAGGCGGCCATCGTGGTGCAGCCTGCCTGATACATCACGGTCCAGCTGAGGTCGGGGTTGGTGACACCCTGGGAATAGCCCTCACCGTCGCGGATGGAGAGGAAGAAGTCCACCTCGTTGCGGGCCTCGTCGATGATATCGGGGATGCCGTTGCCGCTCTCACGGATGCCGAGGTTGTCGTCGGAGAGTCGACCGCCGGAGAGGATGTAGGGCAGCAGCATGTCGTAGATGTTGCTGACGTGGGCCAGATGGCGGTCCCAGTCGAAGGCATCGGAGTGACCACCCTTCACCTCCACGTTCACGGGGTTGCCCGGCAAGCGGTGCTGCCAGAAGCGTGAAGCAAGGGCGGGCTTGAAGTGAGGCTCATCCCACACGTCGGTGCGCAGGTCGCGCCACTCTTGCATGAAGGGGTGGAAGTCGGTTTTATAGACGGTGAGGCCCTTGGGATCGGTCTCGGGGATGAACTGCGGCTGACGGGGTACGGGCCACACGTGATCGGGATCCTTGGGCTCGCCAAGACGCATGTAGTAGTAGCCGCGCACGGAGTAGCGATAGGGCTGGTAGTAGACGTCACTGGCGATGTCGAAGTCCATCGAGCAGCCCACATCCTCGACCACGAGACGATAGCGCCCGGGAGCCGTGCCGCGGAAATCGATGTTCCAGACATCGGTGCCCACGAGGTTCTTCTTGCCAGCCTCCTGCTCGGCGTCGGCGGCCTTCTTCCAGAATTTCACCACACCGGCACTCTGCTTCTTCTTCGTGATCACATTATATAAATATACTTTACGACCCACCCACGAGGAGTAGTCGCGCTGTCCGCCGTCGCCGAGCCACTGGTAGAGGTCTGCGGCATGCAGGGCCTCAGAGGGCACATAGCCGATGATGTTCACGTGGACGGCCTCCGACGGGGTGTTCCAAATGTCGTATGTGATGCTGGCGGTGGTCTGATCCGCCCCAATACCCTCCGGTATAGTCACGGTATACGTATATCCTTGCTTCATCGCCTGAGGCAGCTCGAGGAACAGCCAGTGGTCACATTCGCCGGTGAGCGTATGGTCGATATTCATCGGCTTCGACTTCCGCCATACCTTCACGGGCTGGAAACTGACTCCTGCCTCCTCTACTACTTTCCACATCTCCGCCTTCTGCGCCTCAGCCGTCTTCAGCCGTTCGCCAAAGACCACCAGCGTGTCGTCGCCCTCGGAGAAGGAATGTCCGAGAAAGGCACTGGGGCCTGTACCGCTGTCGCGATAGTGCACCTCGCCGTCGCGGAAGTGTACCATGAGGTAGTTTTTGTCGATGACACGGAGACCAATGACCTTGGTGGCCATGAGGGGAAGTGAGGCGAACACGAGCAGCGTCGCCAGCACGAGGGTAAGTCTGTTTTTGTTCATAATTGCAGTTGATTAGGTAATTTGGGCACAAAGTTACAACTTTTAATGGAGTTATAAGGAGTTAAGGGAGTTAAAGGGAGTTAAAAGACGATAGTTTTCACCTCTTTTTCGTATCTTTGCAGCAGTTTATAACTAAAAGCTAGAAAAAATGAGAAAGAGTGTGTTCACCCTCGCCGTGTTTTTGTCGGCACTGTTTGCATTCACGTCTTGTCAGAACAAGAGCCAGAACGAGGCTCAAGACCAGGCAGGACAAGTCAATAACTTCCGCATCAAGCGCGGCACGAACATCAGCCAC
>JAEEGF010093430.1_pt1 | contig 22677 bp, 16 predicted proteins | sample 9134171 | NCBI WGS metagenome assembly JAEEGF01 (sample SAMN16246542, study PRJNA631951) | gut metagenome | biome: gut microbiome; feature: rumen; material: AP-attached | host: Bos | place: Iran: Karaj | collected 2018-10 | reverse complement strand
CCTGAGCACGCTGCGCCGGATTTCCGGGGCAGAATCCAGGTGGAATGTATAGAATACACCAATTGCCCTTGCCGCGTCTACTAGAATCTGAATATTTTTTTCGGCGAGCGGACGCCTCAGGCAGCGTGCGACATGCGCCGAAACAGGCAGCGAACGCTCGCCGCGGAGCGCAAAAGCGCCGGATTCCGCCTCCATTTCGGGGTACAGGCCCGAGAGGCGGAGCACTCCGAGCTCGAACGCAAGGAGTGCGCGCAGCAGCTCCGCCTGGCCTCCCGCGCGCTCGCACAGGGCGTCGAGCGCACCGCCGAGGAGCGCGTGCCACTGCGCGCAGTCCGGACCGTGCGGGGCGAGCGCGGAGCACTGCGCGCGCATGTACCCGGCGAGCGCGAGCGCCCTGAAGTCGTCCCTGAGGCCTTCGCGCATGTCGAGCGGGGTGCATTCCCTGAGCGCGTGGAGCTCGCCCCTGGCGCGGGCGTAGTACAGCACTTCGCACGTGTAGTTGAGGTCGTACTGTCCGAGGAAGGCGCTCTTCGGACGCACCGCTCCCTTCACATGGCAGGAGACGGGTCCGTCCGGCGTGAGCCAGCGCACGATGTGGCTCGTCGTCGACCAGGGGTGTATGGCGAGGCAGATGCCCTCCGTCTTGACGATTTCCCCTGCCACCCTACGAAATCTCCCCCATAAGCATGTGTCCGTCGGTGGAGCGGACCTTTGCCCGCGCGATGGACTTGCGCGCGGCATGGGAGTGGGGACACGAGCACCAGAAGTACTCCGAAGTCCATCCAGAGCACGTCTTCTCGTCCTCTACGACGAACTCGACGGTTTTTCCGATGAAGCCCCTTGCCGCGGCGGACCTCTGCTTGTCGGCCATCGCGGCGAGTTCGCGCGCCCGCGCGCGCCTCGTCTCGTCGGGGACGGCGCCGGGCATCGCGGCGGCGGCGGTTCCGGGGCGCTCGGAGAAGGGGAATACGTGCACGCGCTCGAAGCGCGCGCGTGAGATGAGCCCCTGGGTCGACAGGAAGTCGAGATCGCCTTCGCCCGGGAAGCCGGTCATCATGTCGCAGCCGAGGGCTATGCCCGGGACGCGCTCGCGAGCGGCGTGGACGATCTCGCTTACGTTCTTCATCGAATACGGCCGAGACATGAGCGAGAGGATTCTGTTCGAGCCGGACTGGATCGGGATGTGGAGGAAACGGCAGGCGTTCTCCCTCTCCGCGATGACGTCGATGACTTCACGCGCGACGGGAGTGGGTTCGAGCGAGCCGAGGCGGATTCTGCACGCGCCCGCTCCGAGCGACGGCGGCGCGACGTCCGTAAGCGCCGCAAGGAGGTCAGGAAGGCGCTTCCCGTCCGAGGCGTAGAGCGCGAGGTTGCATCCGGTTACGACGATCTCCCTGTATCCGGCGTCCACGAACCTCTTTGCCTTGTCGACGACATCCAGGAAGGGCACGGAGACGGATTTGCCGCGGAATTTCGGGACTATGCAGAATGCGCATTTCCCGGCGCAGCCGTCCTGCACCTTGAGGTACGCGCGTGCGGTGCGCGTCGGGACCGGCGGCGGAACGCCGTCCGTGCGCTGCTTGAGGACGAAGGGCTTCGTCTTGTCCGCGAGGCATCCTGTGACGACAAGGCGCTTGAATGGATATTTCCGCTTTATGTGCTCGACGAGCCTTTCGCAGTCCCGCTGGGCGTGTCGCGTGACGGAGCATCCGCGCACGACTATCAAATCAGCGTCGGCATGTCCCTCCGTGCGAATCCATCCCCGCGCGGCGAACTCGGCCTCCTGGTCGAGCGCCTCCGCCCGGCTGAGCCTGCAGCCAAATGTCTCGAAGCATACCTTCATGGAAGAAATTATACCATAAATCAGGGACGGGATATCCCCGCTACAACGGCTTTGCGCGCGGTGGCGAAGGCGAGCGTGAGGTTGTAGCCGCCTGTCGGGCCGTCGATGTCCATGACCTCGCCTGCGAAGTAGAGCCCCGGCACGATCTTGGACTGCATCGTGTGCGGATCGATCTCCGAGACGTCGACTCCGCCGATGGTGACGATCGACTCCTTCAGCGGACGCGGGCGAGGATTCCGGCACACGACGACGTTCCTCTCGAACGCGACTTCCAGCGTCGGCGATTCGCGGCTCGATGTCCGCGCCTCGCGCAGGTAATGCTCGATGAATCTCTGGGCGTTGTAGACGGCGGCGCCGGAGAGCCCGAAGCGCTCGCAGTCGACCTCGCCGCGGTGCTCGAAGAGGACGCGTCCGCTGCCGTCGATCACCCTCGCGCTCCCGTCCTCGAATCGGCGTCCGGCGAGGCGCACCACGCGCGGGTCGGACGTCTCCACGCCGATGAGCCCGGGGCGGAAGGGCACCACGGAATGTCCGAGCGCCTGCGCGAAGCGCTGTCCGTCGCCGACGGACCCGGTCTTCGGATAGCTTGCTCCGCCCGTCGCCAGGAGCACGTTTTCCGCGTCCACGGAGAAGTTCTTCGTGACTACCCGCAGCCGCGCGGGGCCGCCGTCCGAGATGCGCTCCACCGCCGTCACCGGACAGTTCGTCGCGATCGGCACCTCCTCGTCGCGCAGCAGGTCACCGAACGCGTGCACGATTGTCGCGGCCTTTTCGTCCGCGGGGAAGACGCGTCCGTCGTTCATCATCTTCGTCCGGACTCCGAGCGACTGAAAGCCGCGGACGATGCGCCGCGGAGGGCATTCGCGAATCGCCTCGGTGACGAATTCCGCGCATTGCGCGGCGATTCCGCCGCGCGAGAGGTCGGAGAGGAACTGCTCCGGGGTGATGTCCTTCGCGAAGTTGCAGCGTCCGTTCGCCGTCATCAGGACCTTCGACCCGAGGCGTGCCTTTCTTTCGAAGACGAGGCACGGAACGCGGCGTTCCGACGCGACGGCGGCGGCGAACATTCCGGCGGCTCCTCCGCCGATTATTGCGAGCTTGAGTGGACGTGCTGCGTTTTGCATGGCTATCTAAGTGTGATCGTTGTCGGGATTGTGGCGAGAGTCCGCACTACGAGCGGATCCGAGAAGTCCGATTCGTTTCCGCCGGCGTCGAATGCGGAGACGCGTACTAGGTAGTTCGCCCCGGGGCGGAGGCCTTTTCTGTCCACCGTCGGCGCTGTTGCGAAGAACGACGCGACGAGGTTCGTCGACGGGGGCGCGCAGGCGCTTGTGTCCGTGAAGGCGAGGTAGTCTACATGGACGATTCGTTTGCTGTTCGCGCCCTGGGTGTTGAAGATTATCGGAGAGCGCGGCGGAACATCCGCGAGGGAGACGGTGTTAGTAGTGAAATCCAGCGAGAGGGGAAGCGAGGCGACTTCGTTCGTCGCGCCGTCAGCGGCTATGTATCCGATTCCGAAGACCTTGCCCTGCGAGTCGGTTGGAATTCTTGCGGACACGGCAAGCGACATGCCGGAGAAGTCCGCAAAGCCGGAGTGGACGAGATAACCCTTCGTGTCGTCCTTCGATATCTGTATTGTCCCGCTAGAGTTGGCGGGGAGCCTTATCAGCGACGAGCCTGCGAAGGCCGGGATGGAGTTCGTGAACTCGTCCGTTGCGTCGCGGGCGTTTCCGGTGTCGTTGCGGAAGTCCGAGAAGTCGTATTCCACCGAGGCGCCCTTGTCGTCTTTGCCGGGCTGGACCTCGAATATTTCGACGCGGTTCGAGATTGCGCCGTCCGGATTGTCCCAGCGAAGGGTGAATCCGTCTCGCTTGACCACCGGCGCGGCGAGTCCGTCAGGCGGGGCGATCAGCGGCACTCCCGCGATCTCGGCGGAGTAGAGATGCCAGTTGCCGGTCTGTCCGCTGCCCGTCAGGACGATTTCGAAGGACCTCGCGGCGTCGGATCCGTCGAATGCGAACGTCTGGAATTCCTTTTTGTCCTTCGCCGACACGTCTGCGGACTGTAGGCTTTCGCTAGCCGACGGGACGATTGCGAGATGCCTCGTCGGGGTTGTGCTGGAACAGGAAAGCTCAAGCCTGACGGAAGTGATGCGGAACGGAAAGACGGGCGATCTCACGAAAGAGCCGATCGTGTTGAAGTAGAAGTGCTCGCCGCCTGTCGAGGAGCGCTGCATCTTCTCGGAGTACACCCAGCCCGTCGTGTTCGTCAGCGCCGCGTCGAAAGTGACGCCAACGGCGGCGGAGAGGAGTGGCGGCACTAGCGCTGCGAGGGCGGCTGTGAGGGGCGTCTTTTTCATGGCAGGCGGAAGTCGATCCCCTTTTCCTCGAAGTAGGCGTTGAACATCACCTTGGCGGGGATGTCGAGTCCGGACTTCAGTTCCAGGGTGTATCCGCCCATTTCGGCGAGGCGTGCGGACAAGAGCCGCTCGATGCCCTCGCGCAGGCTCTCCGTCGAGAGGAGGGCGAACCTTTCGCAGTCCGCCGCGAGCTGCGCGGCGTCCTCCCTGTCCGCGCGTCCGTCGTCCCCGAGCGAGCCGAAGGCGCGCTTCGCGAACGTGGCGCGCTCCTTGGAGGTACGCTGGAGGAAGTGGTCGATGGAGATGATCTTCGGCGCGGGGAGCGTGATGACGACCTTTTTCGCTTCCTTGTCCACGGCGGGCGTCTCGGCGGCGGCAAGGTCGTAGCCAGCCTTTATCGTGTAGACTGTCTCGCGGATGGAGTCGGACGAGATCGACGAGTCGGAGCGGACGACCTTCCAGACGATCCTGCGCGAGGCGAGTTCCGCGATCGGCGAGTTTTCGGCGACGATGGACGACACGAACGACGCGGTCTGGTCGTCGCGCCATTTCAGAAAGACGAGGACGGAGCAGGCCGCTACTATGGCGGCCGCCAGAAGCGCCGCCGGCAGTCCGAAGAAGCGGTTTAGTATTTTACGCATGATGCAAGCGTAGCCAGCAGCAGCACGACGGCCGCGGACAGCACAATGATTGTGGTTTTCCCGGATTTCGACATAGTCGCGTATTATACCAAAAGTTTGTGGCGTACACGCGCGCGCACGCGAAAAAACAAAATGGTATAATATTGTCCTTGAGGCGGCGACTGACGTCAAGCCGGAGTTTAGACAACCTTTCAACCTTTTGATTTTTCAACCTTTGAAGAACTACATAACAGTCACGGACCTGCATGTCCGCTACGGCTCGTTCGAAGCCGTGAAGGGCGTTTCGTTTTCGCTTGGGGAGGGCGAGATCCTCGGCATAGTCGGCGAGTCGGGGTCGGGGAAATCGACTATAGCGAAGACGTTGATAGGGCTGGAGAAGCCATCGGCGGGGAAAGTCGAGTTTGATTTCAATGACGATGGCGAGGACATGAGTGACGAGAGGGGCGCTAATAATTCCATCCAGATGATCTTCCAGGACGCCGTCGGGTCGCTCAACCCCAGGATGACGGTGCGGCAGACGCTTGAGGAGGTGCTGAGGCACGGGAGTAAAAGCTCAAAGGTTCAAGATTCCCCCGAGCGTCTCCTCTCGCTCGTGGGGCTGTCGAACGCGGTGCTGGACCAGTATCCGAGGGAGATGTCGGGCGGGCAGTGCCAGCGCGTCTCCGTGGCGCGTGCGCTCGCGTGCCGTCCGAAGGTCCTGATCGCGGACGAGCCGGTGTCGGCGCTCGACGTCTCGGTCCAGGCGCGCGTTCTCAACCTCCTTCGCGACCTGCGGCGTGACCTGGGGCTTTCTATCCTCCTCATCGCGCACGACCTCGCCGTGGTGAAGAACGTGTGCGACAGGGTCTGCGTGATGGAGAAGGGGCTTTTCGTCGATGTCGGGAACACCGAGGACGTCTTTGCTTCGCCCGGGAGCGAATACACCAGAAGGCTACTTTCGGTCATTCCCAAAATACCCACATTTTTGGTATAATTTCTCCAAATGGCCGAAAGTATACAGATCGTCGCCTATACGGGCGGCGAATTGCGCGCACTATCCGAGGGTGTCGCCCCCGGGGAGGCTGTGCTTGCACTGCCCCTGTCGCGTCTCGTAGTCAAGATGGTCCGCGTGGCGGAAGGCGAGGATCCTGTTGCCGTGGCGACGCCCGTCCTCGCGGCGCTGTCGCCTTTTCCCGACGAGCCGCTGACCGTTTCCTGCGAGACCGTGAGCGAGACCGAGAAGGGACGTGTCGTCCTTGCTGCGGCGCTTCCCGAGAGCGCGGCGGACGACATAGCGGACGCGCTGGACGCCGCGAAGGTGAACGTGACGCGCGTGGACGCGCTCGCGCTCGGCGAGCTGCGCGCGCTGTGGGGTCAGCTTGGAGCCGACCACCGGGCGGCCCGCAAGCTCGTTCTCCTGAAGAACGTCGACTGCATATCGCTCTTTGTCCTCGACGACGACGTGCCTTCCGCGGTCCGCGCCATCACGTCCGACGGCGACCTCCGCCGCGAGGTGATGCTTTCGCTTCTCGAGGCGGAGGATTTCGCCGGCGGCAAGCCGCTTTCGGAGATCGTTGTTTCCGGCGATGTCGACGCCACGGGACTTGAGGCGTTCGCGCCGGTGAGGCGCATAGAGGGCGCGGGCGAGGAGGCCGTCTTCGCCGGCATCGAGGCGCGCAGCGCCGATCCCGCGTCGCTCGACGTGCTGCCCGACAGTTGGCGCGAGGTCCTGGAGGAGACGCGCTTCAAGGCGAAGCTGAAGAAGTTCCTCGCGATCGCGGGCGGAATCTGGGCGCTCGTGATGCTCGTCCTTTTCGGTGTTCCGGTCGTCTTCGGGCTGCTTACTGACCACCAGCGCACGCTGAGCCGCGAGCACTCGCGCCAGTACAAGGCGGTGCTCGCGACGAAGGAGAAGGTGAACCTCGTGAGGAAGTACTCCGACCACTCCCGCGGCGCGCTCGAGATAATGAAGGCGGTGTCGGATACGCTTCCGATGCCGGAGGACGCCGATTCGTCGTGCATAGAGCTCAACTCGTGGAACTTCAAGCGCGAGGAGGGCGTGAGGTTCTCCGGCGAGGCCGATACGGCCGCGCTCGTCTACCAGTTCAAGGACGCGCTCATCGACAGCGGGATATTCGCCGAGGTCAACCTGCAGGGACCGTCGGCGGGCAAGGGCAACAGGCAGCGCTTCGACATCGACTGCCGGTTCCAGGCGGAGGAAGAGGAATGAACAACATGTCCCTTAGGGAAAAGGCGGTCCTCGCCGTGATCGGCACGATCCTGCTCTACGGCCTCGCGGTCGTCCTGTGGTTCACGAGCCAGGAGGCGGCGTGGAAGAAGGCCTCGCGCACGTACAAGGGCGCGCGCGACGCGTACGAGAAGGAGTGCCGCCTCATCGGCGAGCGGCAGAAGTGGAACGACGCCTACGAGGACGAGAAGTCGCAGATGCCGACGTTCGCGTTCGGTAAGACGACGGATACGACATGGCTCCAGAAGATGGACGAGCTCGCCGAGAAGCACCACATCTTCATCTCGCAGCGCCAGGGCGGCGCGGAGGTGGAGAAGGGCGACGTCCTGGAGCTTCCGATCGAGGTGAGGAACTGGGAGGGCGCGCTCGAGTCGCTCGTCAGGTTCCTGCACGAGCTCGAGAACACGACGGAGGGAATGTTCGACGTCGGCAACATCAATTTCAAGCCCAGCTCCAAGAAGGGCTATCTCAGGGGGTCGTTCACGCTGACCTGCGCCTACATGAGGGAGGACTGACAATATGAAGAAGAACATAATCGCATTCTGCATCTCGCTCGTCGCGTTTTTCATCGCGCTCGACGCGTCCTCGCAGGGGCTCATTCGCCGCAACACAACAGGACTCCCCGTCCGCACGGGCACGACTCCCGCCGCGGCCGCGACCGCGCCTGCGGCCGGCTCGGACGCCGACGATCCGAACAAGGAGCCGCCGGCGCTCAACTGGGACGCCGCGCCGGTCGACATCGTGTTCCAGGCGTACGGCGAGCAGGTCGACAAGACGATCCTGCGCGACCCCTCCGTGCCCAACGCCACGATCACGCTCAAGTCGCGCGAAGGCCAGAAGCTCACGAAGGAGGAGTACCTCGAGGCGATCGAGGTCGTCCTCGAGATGAACGGAATCCACCTCGAGCCGTACGGCGAGAAGTTCATGCGCGCAGTGCCGCGCGGAAAGGCCCGCAAGGAGGGCATCCCGCTCTACATGGACATCGCGGACGTTCCCGAGGACGCAAAGGACGGCAGGGTGATCTCGGTGATGATTCCGTTTAAGTCGATCGCGACGGACGAGGCGCAGAAGGCGCTCGAGGGATTCAAGTCCGACACGGGCGTGCTGAACGTCTTCGAGCGCACGAACGCGATTCTCGTCACCGACACGTGGCAGAACATCAAGACGATGGACGAGCTCGCGAAGTCGATCGACATCTCGTCGCCGGTCCTCGAGCAGGTGTTCGTCTACCAGGTAGAGAACGCCTCGGCGGGCGACATCAAGACCGCCCTCGAGTCGATCGTCCAGGAGTCGCAGAAGGAACAGGAGAAGAACGGCAAGGGCGTGCAGAACAACGCCGCGAACAGCCCGACGCGTCCCACGATAGGCAGCGGAAGGCTCCTCGGCCCCAATCGCAACGCCCAGCCCGAGGCGCCGAAGCCCGTCGAGTCCGTGGTCACGGCGATGTCCGACGCCGACCGCGGCATGATCCGCGGCAAGGTGCTCATCCTTTCCGACGAGCGCTCCAACAAGCTCGTCATCATCACCTCGAAGTCCAACTACGACTTCTTCGAGAAGATCATCAAGCAGCTCGACGTCGAGACGACGCCTGACACCGTCGTGAAGGTCTACCGTCTCAAGTACGCGGAGGCGGAGGAGGTCTCTGACATGATCAACGACCTAATCGGCAACGCGCCGTCGTCGAAGAGCAACTCCAAGAACAACCAGAACGCGGCGGCGCGCGGACAGGGCGGCACGACGCGCGTCTCCAATCCGACCGGTTCGCAGGGCGCGAACGCGGCGTCGGCCGCGCGCAAGAGCGCGAACCAGCGCACGGGCGACGCGAAGCCGGGCGAGCTTTCGAAGGAGAACACGACGGTTCTCGCCGACAAGCGAATCAACGGACTCGTCGTAATGACTAACAAGGAGCTCGTTCCCGTAGTCGAGAGCATCATCGAGGCGATGGACGTCAAGCTCAGCCAGGTCCTCATCGAGACCGTCATCATCGAAGTCACGCTCGGCGACGACCTGCAGACCGGCATCGACTGGGTGCAGAGGGGAAGGCAGAGGGTGTTCAACCAGGTCGGAACGGGGACTTTCTCCCAGAGGCTGACGGGATATTCTCAGTCTACGTCCAAGACGAGCGAGGAGGCTCCGATGTCGGGTTCCATCCGCGGAAACGACGGTATGTGGTGGAATCCCGTGTATGAGATCGTCGAGAACACGATGCCGGTCAAGTCGCTCGTGCGCGACGGATTCGTGAACAACGGAAGCTATGGGCTCGGCGGAGGCGGTGGAACGGCGTCCGCGCTGCTTGGTTCCGTCATGAACGTCGGAACGAATGCGGCGGCGGCATACTTTGGCGGGGCGAACCCGATCGGCAGCGGACTCAACTACATCCTAAAGTCCGACAAGCTAAACCTTTCCGCGATCATCCAGGCGTCGAAGTCCGATTCGCGTGCGAAGTACATCGCCTCGCCGATCGTGATGACGGTCGACAACAAGGAGGCCACGATCGAGGCGACGCAGTCGCGCAAGTTCTACAGCGGTTCTACGTCGACTTCGTCGTACGGCAGCAACCCGACGGTCACGTACAACTATTCCGACAAGGACATCGGCATCAAGATCAAGGTTACGCCGAAGATCAATCCGAACGGCACCGTTATGCTCGAGATCGAGGAGGAGTACTCCCAGCTTGGCGCCGGTCAGGACGTTCTCGTCAGCGGTTCCAACGGAACGCCGAACCATGAGACGATTGACACGTCGCTTACGCGCAAGATGTCGGCGGACATCCTGCTTGAGAACATGCAGTCCGTGGTGCTCGGCGGTCTCACCGAGACCTATACGTCGTCTTCCGAGACCGGCATTCCGATCCTCAAGGACATCCCGTGGATCGGCAAGTGGCTGTTCGGGTCCGTCTCGCAGCACGAGGACCGCAAGGAGCTTCTCGTGTTCATGACGCCGTATGTTCTCGACGAGGGCGATGCCGCGCAGGCAGAGGCGCTCCGCCGCAAGAAGGCTCTCAGCGACACGCGTCCGTGGGACGACCACGGCTGGTCCGCATCGCCGCTTGCCGACCCGGTCAGCAAGAGCGAGCAGATGCGCCGTCTGAAGGACGAGTGGAAGAAGCAGGACGAGGAGCGCAAGACGAAACTCGCCATTGAGGACGAGAAGGTCAAGCGTGCGAAGACGCTTGAGGCGATGGACAAGGCCGAGCGCGACCACTGGCTCGAGATGCACAAGGACGAGCTCGACGAGGAAGGCAGGAAAGAGGAGCTGAAGGAGCTCAAGGAGAAGATGAAGTCGAAGGACGACGAAACGCAGGAGGCGCTGCACAAGCTCGCGGCAGAGATCCGCGAGAGGAAGCTCGTCGCCGCCGAGGCCGAGATCAAGGAGGCCGACGAAGCCGCGCAGTCCGAGAACGAGAACGCGAAGCTCATTGCCGAGAAGGCGGCGAAAGAGGAGGCAAAGGAGACTGTGGAGGAGAAGTGAGGTCGAGAGGGACGAGAGGGACATGAGAGACGAGAGAGTTAGAGACATTGGAGACGTTAGAGACGCGGGGCTTTCGCCTCGCGTCCCTCGCGCCCCTCATGCCCCTCACGTCGCAAAAAGAAAGGTGATCTGACATGAATGCGAAGGTTGTTGCCATAGTCGCGATATGCATCGCGGTAGTCGCGGGAGGAGTGTCGGGAGTGATCATCTCCATGCAGCGCTCGGCCGCGGAACGCGCGGCAGCGGAGCGCGCGGCGAGTGAGGAGACTATCGCGACGAAGCGCGCGCGCGAGGCGGAGACCGAACGCGCAACCGCCGCGGCGAAGGCCCGCGAGGAGGAGGCGAAGGCGCAGCGCGAGAAGACCGCGCTAGCCGCCGCCGAGGAGGCGAACGAGAAGCTGAGGCTCGAGAACGAGAACCTCGCCGAGAAGAAGGCAATCGCCGCGGAGGAGCGCGCGAAGGCTGCCGCCGAGGCGCAGAAGGCAGCGGACCTCAAGGCGGCGAAGGAACTCGAGAACAAGACGGCGAAGGAGAACGCGGATGCCGAGCGCGCGAAGGCCCAGGCGGCGGCGGACGAGCTCGCGCGCGCCGAGGCGACGAAGGCGATACGCGAGGCGGAGACGCTCAAGCTGAAGGTCTCGATGGCGGAGCTGGAGGCGGCGAAGCAGCAGTATGCCGAGCTCAACGCCGAGCTTGTCGAATACCAGAAGGAGCTCGACGAGCGCGAGCGCGCGCTGAGGCCCGAGAAGACCATCGCGGACCTCGCGTGGCTTCCCGACGAGGATACCGAGGTGGACGAAAACGGCAGGGCGCGTCCGAGGAAGAAGGAGCCGAAGCTCGCCGAGAACGACCCCTCGCTCCCGCGCGAGACGCGCGAGCTCGCGAAGGCAGAGCGCCTGCGCGGCAGCGCGGACTCGCTCCTCGCGAAGGACGCACGCGAACGTGTCGTCTCGCCGATCGAGAGGCTTTATGTCGCCGCCATGAAGGAAGGCCGCGCCGTTGACGCCGCCTATTACCGCGCAGCCCTCAAGTCAATGTACCCCGACTGGGAATACAAGGGGGAGTGACTAAAGCCGGGGCATGAGAGGCGAGAGAGGCATGAGGCGAAGGCCGGGGCATGAGAGGCGAGAGAGACATGAGTGACATGAGAATGAGTGACATGAGTGACATGAGAGGCATGGGGGCTAATGGCTTCACGCCCCTCGCGACACTCGCGCCCCTCACGCCCAGTGCTCGCGCCCCTCGCGCCCCTCACGACCCTCACGCCCCCAGCCGCCCAGCCGCCCCCAGCCGCCCAGCCGCGCCCTCGACCAATGCTCCTCGCATCATCGGCGCCTATGGCGGTTATCGCAAGACACTTCCGTTTGGCTATGTGTGTCTCGTCTATCACGCGACGACACTTTTCTGCCGCAGGAACTACGACTACAGGAATGACGCCCTTGGCAAGACGGTCGGACAGATGGTCGGCGCGGCGCGTTCTGCCCGCCAGAATATTGTGGAAGGTTCGTCTCGCGCAGGTACCTCCAAGGAGACAGAACTGCGCCTCTACGATGTTGCGAAGGGGTCGCTCGAAGAACTGGCTGGCGACTACGAGGCCTTTCTGATTGATTCCGGGGTTTCTCCGTGGCCAGATGACGATCCTTGCCGTTTATCATTAGTGTCGCTTGTGCTTGATTCCTATGAAGGCGGGTACTCGCGTCATGATTTCGGAGAATACATTCTTGCGATGCGCAGGCGCTTTGCCCCGTTTCTCGAGTCGGAAGACCCGATTGTCGCGGCGAATGCGATCCTTGTTGTCATTGACCGTGCGTGCGGACTCCTTCACCGGCAGATGCAGTCGATAGGAGAATCCTTCAAAGAAGAGGGTGGCTTTACAGAGCGCCTGTCCAGAGCGCGGCTTGCGGCGCGAGACGCAAAAGACGCCGCGCAAGGAGCGCCTACGTGTCCGGACTGCGGCGGACCAATGCATAAGATGATTGCGCGCAAGGGGCGCAATGCCGGCAAGCCGTTTTGGAGCTGCTGCGACTATCCTCATTGCCAGGGGACAAGACCATGGAGAGGGGATAGGGGCTGAGGCCGGGGGAAAAGCCGAAAGCCGGGGCATGAGGCGAAGGCCGGGGCGTGAGAGGCATGAGAGACATGAGTGACTTGAGGCAAAAGCCGGGGCATGAGAGGCGAGAGAGGCATGAGTGACATGGGAATGAGAGACGTGAGAGACATGAGAGACGTGATGGCTAATGGCCTCGCGCCCCTCGCGCCCCCCACGACACTCATGCCCCAGCCGCCCCAGCCAGCCGCCCCAGCCAACTCATTTTAAAAACAATTTAAGGAGTCAACAATAATGTCACTATCAGTAGGAATCGTCGGGCTTCCAAACGTCGGCAAGTCCACTTTGTTCAACGCGCTCACCAAGCGCCAGCAGGCCGCGGCGGAGAACTATCCGTTCTGCACCATCGAGCCCAACTCCGCCATCGTCGAAGTGGCGGATTCCCGTCTCGATGAGCTCGCGAAGATTGTCAACCCGCAGCAGATCATCCGTGCGACGGTGGAGTTCACCGATATCGCCGGACTCGTCAAGGGCGCGTCGAAGGGCGAGGGTCTCGGCAACAAGTTCCTCGCGAACATCCGCGAGTGCGACGCGATTCTCCACGTCGTCAGGTGCTTCGAGAACGACGACATCATCCACGTCCAGGAAGGCGGAAACAAGTCCGCGCCCATCGACCCCGTCGGCGATGCGGAGGTAATCGAGACCGAGCTTGTTCTGGCGGACATGGAGCAGCTCCAGAAGCGCTATGACCGCATCAAGAAGGAGGCGCAGGCCAAGCCCGCGCTGCGTCCCGAGGCCGAGGCGTGCGCCGCGCTCCTCAAGCACCTCGAGGAGGGGAAGAGCGTCCGCTCGTTCCCGCGCAAGGAGACGGACGCGATTGAGGGCGTCATCAAGGAGCTCCACTTCCTCACCGACAAGAAGGTCATCTACTGCGCGAACGTCGCGGACGACAACGTGACGGGCGAGGGGAACCCGCACGTCGACGCGCTCAAGGCCTATGCCGCGAAGGAAGGCGCCGAGTGCGTCGTCGTCTGCGCGCAGATGGAGGCGGACCTCGCGGGGCTCTCCGACGCCGAGGCGAAGGAGTTCCTCGACAGCTACGGACTTACCGAGTCGTCCCTCGACCGCACGATCAAGCTCGCCTACCACACGCTCGGCCTCGCGAGCTTCCTTACGGCCGGGCCAAAGGAAGTCCGCGCATGGACCTTCCGCCGTGGCTGGAAGGCTCCGAAGTGCGCCGGCGTGATCCACACCGACTTCGAGAAGGGCTTCATCCGCGCCCAGGTAGTCTCGTACGACGACTACATCAAGCACGGCGGCGAGAAGGGCGCGCGCGAGGCGGGCGCTCTCCGTCCCGAGGGCAAGGAATACGAGATGCAGGACGGCGACGTAGTCGAGTTCATGTTCAACTAGCGCGCCGCTCCTGCGTTCATTCGTGGAAATCGCCGTCCGCCGGCGCAGGCCCGGGCGGCGCGGATGAAAGGTCTGCGATCGCCTCGACGATGCGTTCGATCGCCGCGTCGTCCGACACGAGCGGCGGCATCGCGTAGATGAAGTTCGCGAACGGCCTGAGCCAGACTCCGTGCTTTCTGATAACGCGCGAGATGTCCTCCTGCTTCGGCAGCCTCTCGACTTCCACCACTCCTGCCGCTCCGAGAACCCGAACGTCGCGCACGTTCGGAAGGGCGCGCAGCGGGGACAGTCCCTTCCGGAACAGGCTTTCGATTTTCGCGACTTTCGACTGGTAGTCGGAATGCTCGAAGAGGTCCAGCGACGCGCACGCGGCCGCGCAGGCGAGTGGGTTCGCCATGTACGTCGGACCGTGCATGAAGGCCGACGGCCTTCCGTTCGAAATCGTGTCCGCCACCTTCGCGCTCGCAAGCGTCGCGGCGAGCGTCATGTGTCCGCCGGTGAGCGCCTTGCCGACCGTCATAATGTCGGGTTCGATCCCAGCGCGCGAGTGCGCCCACAGCGGCCCTGTGCGGTGGAAGCCTGCGGCGATCTCGTCGAAGATCAGCAGCGCTCCGTGCTCGTCACACAGGCGGCGCATCTCGCGCAGATACTGCGGATGGTAGAAGTTCATCGCATTCGCCGCCTGGAAGACCGGCTCGCAGACGACCGCGGCGATTTCGCCGCGGTGCTCCTCGAGGACGCGCCTTAGCGACTGGACGTCGGCGGCATCCCATTCGCCGTCGATCGGAACGCCCGGCTTCTCGGCGAAGAAGTGCTTCGTCATTATGCCCTTGAAGAGCGTGTGCATTCCGTCCGGATCTGAAATCGCCATGCAGAGCGAGGTGTCGCCGTGGTATCCGCCTTTCAGCGCGACGAGCCTGTTGCGTCCGGGATGGCCGAGGGCGTTCTGATACTGCACTGCCATCTTCGCGGCGACCTCGACGGAGATCGAGCCCGAGTCCGCGAAGAAGACGCGGTCGAGCCCCGCGGGCGCGAACTTCGCAAGTTTCTCGGCGAGCTCGATCGCCGGATCGTGGGTGAAGCCTCCGAACATGACGTGACACATGCGCTCGGACTGCCTGCGTATCGCCTCTACGATGGCGGGGTGGTTGTGTCCGTGCGCGACGCACCACCAGCTCGAGACGGCGTCCACGAGCCTGGAGCCGTCCGCGAGCTCTATCTCGACGCCCGAGGCGGACTTTGCGTGCAGGACAGGCGGAGGGTTGCCGAGGGAGGCGTACGGATGCCAGATGCGCGTGCGGTCGTATTCGAGCGGCGTCATGAGAATATCTCCGAGAAGTCGATGTCGGGGTAGGGTCCGTCCATGTCGAACTTCGGCACCCTGACCACTGTCTGCGGGAATCCCCACTTCGCGAGGTAGCGGAGCGTCGTCCGCGCCGTGTCTCTGTCTATCGTGGGGTCTGCGCTGTCGCACCAGTTGTGGACGACACCAGCAACTTTCATGCGGCGGGATTTCGCGGCCTCGAGGGAGAGGAGCGTGTGGTTTACGGAGCCGAGCCTTCCGCTTGTGACGAGGACGAGCGGCCAGCCTTCCGCGGCGGCGAGGTCGACGGAGAGCATGCTGCCGGTGAGCGGCACGTCGAGTCCGCCGGCCGACTCGACCAGCACGATTTCGTGCCTTTCGGCGCACTGCCTCACGGCGCGCGCTATCGCGTCCGCGTCTACTGCGCGTCCCTCGAGTGACGCCGCGAGGAGTGGAGAGGAGGGAAACTTGAAGATCTGCGGCGCGGTGAGGCGTCGCGAGTCCTCCTCGTACCGCACTCCGCCCTGTATGCGGCGGTGCATCTCGAGGTCTTCGGAGAATCCGTCGTTGCCCGTCTGCACCATCTTCACTGTTATGACGTCGTGCCCGCGCTCCGCGAGGCAGCGCGCCATCAGTCCCGTCACGGCTGTCTTGCCGACGCCCGTGTCTATGCCTGAAACGAAATACGCCTTGCCCATTTCTGTGTCTTCTTTCCGTTGGCGCATATTATACCAAATGCTCCCCCGTAATGGATTGGTCGGTTGCGCAGTTACGGCACTCCGCCATGCTCATAATTAGCTTGCGAGGTACCCTATGCCCACCTCGCGAGGTACCCACCATGTACCTCGGGAGGTGCCCACCATGTACCTCGGGAGGTGCCCGCTATGCTGCCCATTGGCATTGTTGTCCCTTTGCCGCCACCCATAGGGGGTTCCGTCGCTCGGCCGCCTTGGTAGATGCGGCGTCTCGCCGCGTCGGTATGGCGGAGCTGGAAGTTCCAACTCCTTGGGATAGGACGCGGCTGGAAGCCGCGTCTCCCACCCCTGTTTCTCATCCCCCGATTATGGGAGTGTGCCGAGGTGCGCTGTTATGGTATAATTGCGCCATGAACTCGATACTTGCTATACTTGCGGCCGCGGCGCTTTCGCTGCCGAACGGCGGAATCTGGAAGGACACGGACGGCGTGCATATAAACGCGCACGGCGGCGGACTCCTGAAAGACGGAGAAGTCTGGTACTGGTACGGCGAGCACAAGATAGGCGGCGGCGCCGGCAACCGCGCGCACGTCGGCGTGGGGTGCTATTCCTCTCGCGATCTCGTCACGTGGAAGAACGAGGGAATAGCGCTCGTGGTGTCGACAAAGGAAGGGCACGACATCGAGAAGGAGTGCATCCTCGAGCGACCTAAGGTCGTCAAGGCGCCTGCGACGGGAAAGTACGTCATGCTTTTTCACCTCGAGCGCAAGGGGCGCGGATACAACGACGCGCGCGTCGGCTTTGCCGTCTCCGAACATCCGGCGGGCCCGTTCAGGTTCGTGAAGTCCGGGTGGCCCAACGCCGGACAGTGGCCCGCCGACGCAACGGACGAGGAACGCTCCGCCGAAGCGGTCGCCGCGTCGAAGTCCGTCGGGCCCGTCTCGAACGGACCGAGCGAGAAAGGCCGCGCGTCCAATCTCTATTCTGGCCGCGTCGAACAGGGGCAGATGTGCCGCGACATGACGCTCTTCGTGGACGACGACGGGACCGTCTGGCACATCTTCGCGTCGGAGTCAAACTCGACGCTCCACTTCGCCGAGCTGACTGGCGACTGCCTTGGCTACACGGGGCGCTGGTACCGCGGCGCGGCAAAGGACTGGACCGAGGCGCCTGCAGTGGTCAAGCACGGCGGATGGTACTGGCTCCTCGGCTCGAGCTGCACGGGATGGAAGCCGAACGCCGCGCGAATCTACCGCGCGAAGTCCCTCGCAGGTCCGTGGGAGTGGATGGGCAATCCCTGCACTGGCGTCAACGGAGCGAACATGCTCGGCGCGGACAAGACGTGGGGCGGACAGTCCACGTACATCTTCCACGACGAAAAGACCGGACGCGACGTCGCATGCTTCGACATCTGGAATCCGAAGGACGCGATCGACGGACGCTACGTGTGGCTTCCGATAACATGGCATTGTGACGGACTCCCCGAGATCCCGTGGCGCGGCGAATGGTCCGCGAACGACCGCGATGACCTCACGCTCCGCGGCGGACCGAACTCAATCTGGGGCGTCTACCAGTGGGGAGTCGAAGTCGATGGTTTCGTCCACAAGGAGACGAAAAAGCCGGCGCGTGCGTATCTCTGGATTCCGCCGGAGACAAAGCGCGTGAAGTCCGTCGTGATCGGAAACGACAACATGCTCGAGGAGCCGCTTTTCTCGGACGCGGATTTCCGCCGCACGCTAGCTGCTGCGGACGTCGCGATCGTCTTCATCACACCCGGGCTCATGGGCTTTAACGAGAAGTTCACGGAAGCCGAAGTTCCCGCGCTCGACGCGCTTCTCGCAAAGCTTGCGAAGGCGAGCGGACACGACGAGCTTGCGAAGGAAGCGAAGATCGTTCCCCTCGGACACTCCGCGTGGGCCGACTGGCCGTATCTCTGCACGGCCGCGATGCCGTCGCGCGTCAAGTGCGCGGTGTCGCTGAAGGGCAGCTGGCCGCACTTCAAGCCGCAGTTCGACGACGCGTTCTGGAAGAAGACGGAAGGCGTGCCGATGCTGCTCGTCGGGGGTGACTATGAATGGTTCTCGGAGCGCATGGACAAAGACCGCGGGTTTATCAAGTCGCATCCGAACGTGAAGCTTTATCCCGTTGCGGACTGGGAAAGCGGGCATTTCGACATGACCGACGCGCTTCCGCTCGCGATTGCGCGCTTCGTCGCGGAGGGGACAGTCCCCTCGATTCCGCGTTTCGGCGGGAAGTTCACGGTGCTTGCGTTCGAGGATCGTGACGGAAAGATCGTCGAGCAGGATCCGAAGAACCACCTGCAGGTGACGGTTCCGTTCCGCCCGCTCGGCGAGGGCTTCCGCGCGAAGGCGCTCTACGACGACAAGGTTCCTCCCGGACGCCCCGAGCGCTGGACGGGGAAGAAGGCAGGCGAGGCGAACGATCGTCCGGAAATGCCTCGCGAGGCGATCGACGTCAAGGTCGTGCAGGGTCCGGCCGTGAAGACGGGGATGGAGACATTCGACGTCCGCTTCAACCGCCACGGCTTCGACGGATACCGCGCGCGCGAGGTCGTGCTTACGGCGGTGTATCCGGGCGACGCGCACTGGCGGCGCAGCGTGCAGCAGGCGATACTGCGCTTCCCCGTGAACACGCACGGCGCGGAGAACGCAATCGAGTGGAATGCGCCGAACAGTGCAAGCGCCGCGGACTTCCCGCTCGCGCTCGGCGCGACGTCGACGAGCGGACTCCCCGTGCGCTATTTCGTCCGCGAGGGTCCTGCTGTCGTCGGTGATGACGGCGTCCTTCGCCTCCGCGACTGGCCTGCGGGCGCGAAGGAATGCGAAGTCTCAGTCTGCGCGTACCAGTGGGGGGCGGACGGCGGCAAGGTAAAGACAGCCGAGCCGGTCTTTGCGACGATCCGCGTGACGCGCTGAAATTTCTTACGCACGCAGCGCCATTTTTGGTATAATTGAGGCGTGCGAAAGGGAACTTCCATTGTAGTGCTGCTGTGCGGCGTTGCACTTGCGACGTCTGCGGCCGAGGTTTCCCTTGAATCGGCCCGCTTTGCCGCACAGGCGTGGATAGACTCCGGGCTTTCGCTCGGCAAGCTGCGCGGCAGATGCGCCGCGCAGGCCGAGACGCTCGAGGAAGGCGACGCGCGCATGCACGTCGTGAAGCTCGACGGAGGCGGCTTCGTCGTCATGGGCGCGGACGATCTCGTGGAGCCGGTGATCGCGTTCTCCGCGGGCGGCGCGCCTGTCGAAGCGGATTCGGAAGGTCCGCTCCCGGCCATCCTCAAGGCGGACCTCGCGGAGCGTGCGCGGGCGGCGGCGAGGCGTTCTGCCTCCGCCGGCCGCACGCTTCTCGGCGCGTCGTCCGCGTCCGGCGGCGCGGAGCGCACGGCCACGCAGCGGCGGTGGGACGCGCTGCTCGCAGGAGGCTCGGGACGCGCGCGCCTTCTCGCATCCGACGACTCCAACGGCGTCGACGAAATCCCGGACGTGCGAGTGGAGCCGTTCGTGAAGTCGCGCTGGGGGCAGGAGAACAATTCGATGTACTACGGGGAGGGAGAGCCCTGCTTCAACTACTACACGCCGAACAACTATCCGTGCGGATGCGTCGCGACCGCGATGGCGCAGATACTGCGCTACCACCGCTATCCAGCGTCCGTTACGCCGAAGACCTTTACCTGTGAGGTGGACGAATCGTCAGTCTCGAAGACGATGATGGGCGGGACGTACGACTACGACGGCATGCCGCTCGTGCCGGAGGCGTACGAGTGGTGCGAATGGTATGAGGGCGGCGCGACGGAGGCCGAGAGGCAGGAGATCGGCAAGCTTACATACGACTGCGCTGTTGCGATGCGCATGAAGTGGGGGCCAGGCTACGGGGCGTCCTACGGAGGTTACGCCCATGATCCGCTTCAGGAGGTGTTCTCGTACGCCAACGCGAAGTCCTATCTCGGCAGTTCCAGCACTGGAATAAAGATGAATCTCTTGCTTCAGGCGATGATGCCGAACCTGGACGCGAAGTGTCCGGTGATGCTCGGCCTGGACGGACACGAGGTGCTTGCGGACGGATACGGATACTCGGGAGAGACGCTGTACGTGCACCTCAACTTGGGATGGTCAGGATGGTGCGACGTCTGGTATGCGCTTCCCGATGTCATTCCGAACGATCAATACGAGTCACACCTGGTCAACTCCATCGTATACAACATATTTCCCGAGGCGACGGGAGATCTTCTGTCCGGACGCGTCACGTTCGCGGACGGCACGCCGAACGCAGGTGCTGTCGTGCGCGCGTACACGACGGAGAGTCCGCGGCAGCTCGTCGCCACGGCGAGGACGGATTCGCACGGAATCTACAGCCTGCTCATATCCGGATCTACGTCGGCTGTGACACGGTACCTTGTGTCTGCGTCGAACAGGGCGGAGCAGGTGTCGCGGCGCGTGACGCTCAAGTCGGCGGTCGGCCCAAGCTATGTAAACCTGGAATCGGGCTCGTACATGTCCAATGCCATGACCGCAGGGAACAGCTGGGGGAACGACTTCGTCCTGGCGCGTCCGGAACCTCTGCCGACGGTGATACGGCTGCGCTAGTTTTTGGTATAATAGTCGCATGTCACAGGAATGGAACATACGCTCGCGCGGACACGTGTGCAGTCTCTGCCAGAAGCCCCTCGCTGACCGCTCGCCGGTCGTGAGCGCGCTCAGGGAGACGACTGACGGATACGAGAGGTTCGACTGCCATCCAGAATGCTGGAAGACGGCCCAGAGGGACTGGGAGCCATTCTCCCAGTGGGACGGCGTCTACTTCGCTCCCGTCAAGGAGGAGAAGAAGGAGGCCCTGAAGAAGGAGGACGCGGGCGAGATACTTCGCCAGCTCGTCACGCTCGACGACCCCGCGATGAAGAACGTCGTCTACGTCCTCGCGGTGATGCTGGAGCGCTCGAAGATTCTCGTCGAACGCGACGCGAAGGAGCTGGAGGACGGGACGATACGCCGCGTATACGAGGACCGCAAGCAGGGCGACACTTTCGTCATCCTCGACCCGCGCATCCGCCTCGAGAACCTCGCGGAGGTGCAGGGTCAGGTCGTTGCGTTGCTCTCCGGCACGAAGACCCTCGGCGAGGTCGCGAAGGAAGAGGAGGACGTCTCGGCTTCGGCGGAGGGTCCGCAGGAGGAGCCAAAGGGCGCAGATGAGGCCTCCGAGCCCGAGACAGCTTGAGGCTCTCGAACTCGTCTCGCAGGGCCGGTTCTATCCGGACCTCGTGAAGGAGGACGACGGCTGGCACGCGCGCTGGCGCGCGCTCGGCGTCGACAACGACTGGGTCGACGAGTATGTGCGCGCCCCGCTCGTCTCGCCTTTGAGCGAGGACGCGGAGGAGCAGCGCCACGAGACTCTGCACGACGCGTGGACGATGGCGCTCAGGAGCCGCACGGGACTCGTCAGGTGGGAAGACTCCGAGTGCAGCGCGTTCGCCGCCGACCTTGCGGAGTGGCACGGCGGCGCCGAGGAGGACGTCCGTTCGCGCGGCGAGACGTGCTTCTCGTTCAGCTCCGCGCCGGATGGCTTCGCCGTCTCGTGCGGACGTCCGAAGGGGCGCCGCCAGTACCGCGCGCTCGGACAGGCGGCGTACGTCTGGGGCGGACTCAGGGGGCTTAAGGCGGTGCCCGGCGAGACGTGCCTCCGCGCGGAGCTTTCGAAGAACGAGGCCGATGATTTCGTCACGCGCGGGGCGCGCGCCCTCGTCGAGGCGGGATACTCCGTCTCCGGCGTGCCGGAGGAGTCGCGCGTCGCAGTGTCCGCCGAGGTAGGCGACGAGGCCGGACGTCCGGTTGACGCGCCGCCGGTCAGGCTGAAGGTGCGCGTGGACGGCGAGGAGGTGACGGCGGACGAGATAAGGTTCCTCCTCGAGCAGAATTCTCCGTTCGTGTTTTTCAGGGACAGGTGGATCGAAGTCGACCGCGGCATTCTGCGCGAGGCGCTGAGGGCGCTCGAGAAGGTCGCGAAGACGAAGGCGAATCCGCTCGCGTTCGCGCTGGGGGTCGGCGCGATAGCCCGCATCGAGGTCGAGGAGGTGGAGGTGAAGGGCGCTCTCGCGTCGCTTGTCGCCGATCTCCGCGGCATATCGTCCGCGGTCGACGCGGGGGCAGCCCCACCGCAGGGCTTCGCGGGCTCGTTGAGGGACTACCAGATGCGCGGCGCGGAATGGATGTCGCGCCTTACGTCGCGCGGATTCGGCGCGCTGCTCGCGGACGACATGGGCCTCGGCAAGACGGTGCAGGCCATCGCCTGGATGCTGTCCGCCACAAGGCCGCCGGACGCGCCGTTCCTCGTCGTAGCCCCGCTCACGCTTCTCGCGAACTGGCGGCACGAGCTCGCGAAGTTCGCCCCCGCGCTCCGCGTCTACGTGCACCAGGGGGACGCGCGCCACGTAGGGAGCGGATTCAGAAGGGCCGTCGCGGCGGCGGATGTTGTCGTCACTAGCTACACGCTGCTCGTGAGGGAGCATTCGAATTTCACGGAGATCGGATGGTGCGGAATCATCCTCGACGAGGCGCAGGCGATAAAGAATCCGGACACCCAGGCCGCACGCGCCTTGCGCGCGCTCGGCGTGCCGAGGAGGGTCGCGCTCACGGGAACGCCGGTGGAGAACTCCGTCGCGGACAT
>JAEEGF011546859.1_pt1 | contig 22678 bp, 12 predicted proteins | sample 9134171 | NCBI WGS metagenome assembly JAEEGF01 (sample SAMN16246542, study PRJNA631951) | gut metagenome | biome: gut microbiome; feature: rumen; material: AP-attached | host: Bos | place: Iran: Karaj | collected 2018-10 | reverse complement strand
GGTCGCCAACGAGGTGATGCGCAACCGTGCCTCCATCCTGTGTGACATTGTGGCGGTCTGGGGCGATCCTAACGTGGTGGTGACCAGCTGCGACCCCAAGGCCTTTGAGAGGCTGGAGGGTTTCTTCGACATAGTCGTGACTGATGTTCCCTGTTCGGGAGAAGGAATGTTCCGGAAGGATCCCAAAGCCGTCGAAGACTGGTCTCCGGAAGCTGTCAGTCTCTGTTCCGCCCGCCAGAAAAGGATACTTGCCGATGTCTGGCCCTCGCTCAGGCAGGGAGGACTCCTGGTTTATTCCACTTGCACTTTCGAGGAAGCCGAGAACGACGCCAATGTCGGATGGGCAGCCTCCGAACTCGGAGCCGAAGTCCTGGAATATGGTTATTCCAGTCTTCCCGGCGTGATACCGACCCGGACTGGAGGCCTTCTGGTTCCCGGATTCGTCCAGGGAGAGGGACAGTTCGTATCAGTGCTGGAAAAGACCGCTCCGACCGGATCGGTCCGGCAGGGCATCGAAATCCTCCGTCCGTTGAGGAACGGTCTGGAGAAAGGGACGGTGAAAGGGAAGGACCTGGTACCGTCTGCAGACTGGGCCTTGAGCATATTCCCTCCGAAGGATGTTTATCCTGCAGTGGACCTGGACCTCGGTACGGCGCTCAAGTTCCTGCACCGTGACGGCATATTCATTGAAGGACAACCGGAAGGTTACCTCATAGTACGCTTCGAGGGACACCCCCTCGGATTCGTAAAGAACATAGGGAAACGGTGGAATTCCCTCCACCCCCAGAACAGAAGGATTAGAATTGACGTATGACCATGAAAATGAAACAGATACTATTGACTATCGCAGCCATCGCGGCACTGCTGCCCGCCGCTGCCCAGACCAAGCCCACCCAGAAGGAATATGCTGACCATTACCAGCTGCTCGTCTCGAAACTCGGACAGGTGGGACTGGGAATCGAAACCCATCTGCAGAAGTGGGGAAGGGATTATCCAGACGACCTTGACATGCTCCTCGGGAAATTCTCCTATTATCTTACCAAGAGCATGACCACCACCCTGGAAATCAAGGAAGGGAAGCGCTATCTCGGGAATGCTCCAAGGCTGAGCCTCAAGGATTCGCTTGACAATGACGTGAACTATTTCGAGGTGACCACATATGACGACGAGTTGTTCGGAAAGGCGACCCAGGCTATCGACAGGGCGATCGAATTGAACCAGAACCGCTTGGACCTGAGGGTTTTCAAGATTTCTGCACTTCTGGGATATGAGCAGGACAGTCCGGATATGGCCCTGTCCAATCTCAAGGCTTTGATCGACTATGACGGGCACAGCCATCCGTCCTGGGAGTACCCAGGTTTTGTCTCGGATAAGGAACTTTTCCCCTCCGTCATACAGGAGTGCTGCTATGCTTTCTTCACCATAGGTACCCCTACCTCTTACGAGGCTTTCAAGGAACTCTCCGAGAAGATGCTCTCTTATTATCCTACCGCCACCGAGTACATGTCCAACATCGGGTCATATTACCTGGTTTACAAAGGGGACAGCAAGAACGCCCTCAAGATGTACAACAAGGTCCTGAAGAAGAAACCCGATGACTATGCCGCCATCAAGAACTGCGTACTTCTGGCAAGGAAGGACAAGAATGTCAAATTGGAGAAGAAATATCTTCCGATGCTCATCAAGGTGACCCCGGACGAGACCGAGAAGGCTACCGCCCAGGCACGTCTGTCTGTGCTTAAGTAATCAATCCAGAATCCAGGCGAGATTGAAGCGGTAATGCAGGCGGCTGGATATCAGATGGATGATGCCGTCCGGAGTCTGGGTGCATGCGAAATAGCCTTTCGGCTCCGCGTGTGTCGCGTCCATGGTGAAATCCCCGGTCCAGGCCCCTCCCGCTGTCCTGCGGCCTGACCCGTCCGTCAGCAGCTTGCTGACAGGCCAGGTTTTTCCCTCGTCATATGACAGGTGTATGGTCATTCCGTTCTCCTTGAAGGTCGCCAGCATTACAGGTCCCTCCTGAAGCCTCTTCAGGACGAGTCTCTGCCCGCTTCCTATCGGAGGGAAACCACTTGCCCGGCTGGTCCATGTCCTGCCTTTGTCGTGCGAGAAGCTTACCGGCATCTGCCCGTCGATCGAATTTCCCCTTCCGTAGGCCATCAGGGAACCGTCATCCAGTTCCACGACTCCGGCATGGATTCCCGGGATCGTGGATCCGGTATCCGTCCAGGTGAGTCCTCCGTCGGTGCTGATATGGAACGAAGTGCCGTCATCTCCGCCGGGACCGGCGTCGCAGCATTGGATAATGGTCCCGTCCGAGCATATTATCGGACCTGCTATGACCTGGTGCCTGACCGCGTGGTCGGCTTCCGCTATCGAAGGTGCGGACCAGGTACGCCCGTTATCGGAACTTCTCCTTGTTACCATCGCCAGCCTTTTCCAGTCGCCCGAGTCCGCTACTCCGTTGACGTGCAGCAAAGAGCCGTCTTCCAGGAGCAGGAGGGATGAACCGGTCATGTTACGGTCCGGGACCTTGAAGAACAGGGAAGCCGGATCCCATGTCGATGACCCCCTGCGCATCCTTGAACCCAGGACCACCATCTCACGGCCGCTTTCCTCGTCGGTCGAGAACCAGATTGCCAGAAGGTCCCCGTTGGGACACCAGGTGATCGCAGGCTGGTGGTTATGTCCATAGAACGGGGTTCCGTCGGCAGGTGGTACGACGAAAGAAACCGGTTCCATCCATAACGGTCTGTCGGAAGGTTTGTCCCACACGGCCTTCTTCTGCTTCACATCCGAAGCAAGGAGCGGCTTTTCTTCCCTGACCCTGAAGGTATGCGGTCTGGTTCCCGATTCAACTATCCGGAAGCCTATCTGGGTATGCCTGTCTCCGGGGATCGCAGCTGACCTCGAGGCGCTGCGGAGATACCTGACGGGAGTATTGTGACTGCCACCGCGGGTTACCCTGTATATTCCTTTGGATGGTCCTGCCGGATCCTTTTCCTCCATGCCCCTGTATCCTCCGTACCAGTCGAGGCACCATTCCTCGACATTGCCGTGCATGTCGTACAGGCCGAAGGGATTCGGGAGTGACTGCCCGACCTTCAGTGAGACGGGTTTCAACTCCCTCTCGGTCCTCTGGTTCTTCATCATTTCCCTCGGCAGAGTCTCTCCGGTGCTGAATGCGGAAGTGGTGCCGGCCCTGCAGGCATATTCCCACTCGGCCTCGGTAGGAAGCCTGAAGTGTCTGCCGGTTTTCCGTGAAAGCCATCGGCAGTAATCCTCGGCATCATGGTATGAAACGAATATCACCGCATCGTCATCTTCCGATGAGAACCTGTCCCTGCCGCGGAGGACCTTGTGCTCCGGGCGGAACAGTTCGAACTGTGCGTTGGTGATTTCGGTGGCACTCATCCGGAAACCTTTGGAAATGGTAACCTTATGTGCAGGCGCTTCATCACTGTCAGGGCCGGTCCCTTCTCCTCCCATGATGAAAGACCCGGCCGGGATACCGACCATTTCAGGAATTTCCTGCCCATAGGCTGCGGCCGTCAGGAATAATGAAAGGACCGCGATGAAGAGGGAACTATTTCTCATCGGAAGCGTGATTGACAGTGGCCTTGTGATGACGTTGCTCGTAGAGTTCGAGGGCGTTGAAGAGATTCTGCCAGATGCTGTAAAGTCCTCCGGCAACGGAGGTCACAGGGGTCATCCAGGAATACCCGAGCCAGATCAGGAAGCCGGTATTCTTCTGCCCCAGGGCCTGCCCTGCCGTGACCGGATCGCCGCTGATGCGCCGCCCTGTCCATCTCCCGAACTTGAACTGGATGAAGGTGCAGAGTAGCGACACGGCGCAGATCATCAGGAATACCCATCCGGATACTCCGCTTCTGAGGAATGCGCCCGTTGCGAGATAGATGGACAGGCAGAGCGTAACTCCCCATACATAGAATGCCCACCCCGCATAACTTACCAGCTTCTGGTGGAGCCTTTTCATCGTATACCGGATAAACCAGGCGACCAGCAGGGGGAATACCAGCAGGGGGAACACCCTCATGCAGATAGATATGAACCTTACGAAGAAGGTGCTGTCGCCCACCGGATGGACGATAGGGATGACCAGCGGGATGACTATGGCTGCGATCAGATTAATTAGAACCACGTAAGTCACTGTCTCGGAAAGGCTTCCTCCAAGCCTGTCGGTAATCACTCCGGCAGCTGCCGCGGTGGGACAGACGAAGCAGAGCATCGCACATTCGATCAGGATCCTGATGATTCCGTGGGGCAGGGTGGTCGTAACCAGGGCAAGAGCGATGAAGATCATGGTCTGGAATAGCAGAAGCCAGAGGTGCCACCTGCGGAGCCTGAGTTCGCTTGGAGAGATCTTGTTGAACTGGAGGAAAAGCATCAGGGCTACCAGCATCGGTTGCACGTCCTTGACAACCCCGGTGAATCCGGGCTCTATGTCAGCAAGGAAACCGACATGATGCATGGCAAGACAAAGCAGGATCCCGACGGCGATTGCCAGGGGAAGCATCCATTCCTTTATGAATTCAATGAATCTGGACATGTGAGGGAGCGGGAATGCAAATATCGCAAAATAAATGATAACTTTGCAGTTTGGAATTGATAATCGATACAATTGCATATATGAAAAAAATCCTTTTGATGATGGCTGCTGCAACAGTACTTGCCGCCTGTGGCCAGAAGCAGGCTAAAGTGCCCGCTATCGACATGAACAACCTGGACCTGACGGTTTCCCCGGCCGTCGACTTCTACCAGTATTCCACCGGAGGATGGCAGAAGAACAATCCTCTCAAACCCGAATTCGCACGTTTCGGCTCTTTCGACCAGCTCCGTGAGAACAATGTTGAAAGGCTTAACGAGCTCTTCGCCCAGATGACCACCATGAAGACCGTCCCCGGCTCGGTGGAGCAGAAGATCGCCGACCTGTACAAGCTCGGTCTCGACTCGGTCAGGCTCAACCAGGAAGGGGCCGCTCCCCTGAAGGCATACCTTGACCGCATCTACGGAGTCGGCAGCAAGGCCGACCTGGTCAAGCTGGTCGCCGACCTGCACGATTCCGGAGTGGGAGTATTCTTCGGTGCATATGTTTCCTCCGACCTTGCCGACAGTGACAACCAGATCCTCTTCTTCGGCCAGGGAGGCCTTGGAATCGGGGACAGGGATTACTATCTCGAACCCTCCAATGCCGCCCTCAAGGAAGGATACCGGAAGTATCTTGAGAAGATATTCACCCTCTCCGGCATCGAGGCCCCCGGGAAGGCTTCTTACAATGCGCTGGCAGTCGAGGATATCCTTGCGATGAACTCCTGGGATAGCGTCAAGGAAAGGGACGTACAGGCCCAGTACAATGTGTACGGTTCCGCCGCCCTTGCAGAAGAGTTCCCCGGCTTTGACTGGAACGCCTATCTCGAGGCACGCGGAATCCCGGCCCAGGAGAAACTGGTCGTTGCAGAACCCGACTTCTTCCAGAAATTCGCGGAGTATTTCAACAATGAGGACCTCAACGTCCTCAAGGACTATATAGCAGGCCAGTACATAGGAGATGCGGCCGGTTCCCTCAGCGACGACTTCTATGCGGCGTCCTTCGACTTCTTCAGCACCCAGATGTCAGGCATCAAGGAGCAGAAGCCCCGTTGGAAGAGGGCGATGCAGGTTCCCAACAGCATCCTTGGCGAGGCTGTCGGAAAGATGTATGTAGAAAAGTATTTCCCCGAGTCTTCCAAGAACAAGATGATCACCCTCGTGGACAATCTCAAGCTCGCTTTCGACCAGCATATCGATGAACTCGACTGGATGAGTGATTCCACGAAGGTCAAGGCCCACGAGAAACTCGCCAACTTCACGGTGAAGATCGGATATCCGGACAAATGGAAGGATTATTCCTCCCTTGAGATCGATCCTGCCAAGAGCTATCTGGAAAACCTCGCCGCAGCCAGCAGGTGGTACGTGGCGGACAACCTCTCCAAGCTCGGCAAGCCTACCGACAGGACCGAATGGGGAATGTCTCCTCAGACCGTGAATGCTTATTACAATCCTACCACGAATGAAATCTGCTTCCCTGCAGCGATTCTCCAGCCGCCGTTCTTCAATCCTGACGCTGACGATCCGGTCAACTACGGAGGTATCGGTGTCGTGATCGGACACGAGATGTCCCACGGATTCGACGACCAGGGCCGTCTGTTCGACAAGGACGGCAACATGTCGAACTGGTGGACTGACGAGGATGCCGCCAAGTTCAATGCCAAGGCAGAGGAGCTTGTCAAGCAGTTCGATGAGGTCGAGGTGCTTCCTGCTAAGGACGGCAAGCCCGCCATGATGGCGAACGGAAGGCTTTCCCTCGGAGAGAATATCGGCGACCACGGCGGACTCAGCATCGCCTACACCGCCATGCACAATGCCATTGCCGGCAAGGAGCAGGGCCTCATTGACGGCTTCACTCCCGACCAGAGGTTCTACCTCGGCTATGGCGCGGTTTGGGCCCAGAACATCACCGATGAGGAGATTGCCAGGAGGACCAGGCTTGACGTTCACTCCCTCGCAGTCAACAGGGTCAACGTCTCGGTCAGGAATTTCCAGTCCTTCTTCGACGCTTTCGGCATCAAGGAAGGCGATCCGATGTGGAGGCCTGAAAGCGAAAGGGTACACATCTGGTAAGATATTCATGGATGCGTCGGGCTTCATAGCAAGGCGCCTCCGTTTTGGAGGAAAGATCGCGATGGTCTCCATCGCGATCTCCTTCCTTGTAATGATCATCGCTGTCTCGGTCTCATCAGGTTTCCGTGAAGAGATCAGGGACGGTATCTCGGACCTTACGGGCGACGTCCAGCTCATGCCCGTGGACATGAACTACATCAACGAGAGTTCCTCGATATCTTCCTCTCCCAGTTTCCTCGGTGAGATAGAGTCGATGCCGGAAGTCGGGTCGATAATCCCGGCGGTCTATCGCGCGGGGATAATCAAGAAGGGCGAGAATATCCACGGGGTACTGTTCAAGGGTGTGCCCAGGGATCCGTCGGTTCCGGATTCGGTCAAGCTCGGGGTTTCCATCCCGACCAGGCTGAGCGACCTGCTGGACCTGCATGAAGGTGACAAGATGCTCACATATTTCGTGGGAGAGAATGTCAAGGTAAGGAACTTCAATGTCATAAAGGTCTATGAGGGGGTGATGGACGGTACCGACAACATCATTGTCCTCGCCGACATGGCTGATATCCAGAGGCTCAACGGATGGGAGAAGGATGAAGTGTCGACCCTCGAGATCTCTCTCGCCCCGTATTCGAGGAATGCCGCCGGGATGCGGCGGGCGACTGACCAGATCGGGATGATCGCCCTCGAGGATGCCGGTGCCGATGACGACACCCTGGTCGCCACCTCGGTCATGACCAGGTATCCCCAGATATTCGACTGGCTCAACCTGATTGACTTCAACGTGGTCTTCATCCTCATCCTGATGACCATCGTGGCCGGATTCAACATGATTTCCGGACTCCTGATAATGCTTTTCAGGAATATCTCCACGATAGGTACGCTTAAGTCACTGGGAATGACAGACCGCTCGATCGCGAAAGTGTTCCTGAAAGTGGCTTCCGTGATAGTGTTTAAAGGGATGCTGGTCGGCAATGCCCTGGCTTTGCTGTTCTGTGGAATCCAGAAATGGACCCATGTGCTGAAACTCAATCCTGAGAACTATTTCGTCCCTTTCGTACCGGTGCATCTGAACCTGCCGGTCGTACTTGCAGCTGACGTGCTGTCATTCCTTGTCATCATGCTGCTGCTTCTCATCCCCTGCATGTTCATCGCCAGGGTCGATCCCGCCCAGACCGTCCGGGCCCAGTAGGACGGTGACAGCGGTGCTGTCCATCGGAATCGTATTTTCCACGGAATCAAGGACTTCCTTGTAACGTGGCTCCTCCCCACGGAAAATGTCGTATTGGTTGAGCACGGACTTGATGTAGGCAGTTGTCTCCGCACTCTGTTCCCTTCCGTCAAGGTCCTCAAGGGTCCTGCCTTCTCCGCAGTTGTATGATGCGATGGTCAGCCTCATCAGCATCTCGGGGTCGTCGGTATATGCGCTGAACAGCTTCTGGAGCATCGAAAGATACTTCGCTCCTGCGGTTATGTTCTCCTCCGGATCGAGCACGTTGTCCACTCCGAAGCGCTTTGCAGTGCGAGGCATCATCTGCATAAGTCCTACCGCTCCCCTGGGCGAGGTGACATCTATCCTGAACATCGACTCGCTCCAGATAAGGGCGGCTAGAAGTCTCCAGTCCCAGCCGATGACCCTGGAATTCCTCTTGATCGATTCGTCATACGGACTGATGATCCTGGGGTTCCTTTTGGAAGAATAGGGGTTGTAGCAGTTGAAGAAACGCTGGACCAGAGAAGGATATTCAGGGGTAGACTTGAAGGAATTGAACCACCTGATGATCTCATGCCCTTTGTATGGATTCGACTTGAACACCCAGGCGACGGATGAATCGACCGGAAACAATGCCGTAATGCCTTGGACTGCAGGGATTTCCTCGGGTGGTACCACCAGCACGGAGAGACTGTCCAGCAGAAGCGAATCGGCATAGTCGGCACCTTCCTCGGCAAGCGTGATCAGGGTGGAGTCGCTATGGGCGTTCCCGAAAGCTTTCAGGAGCTCATAGTTGAATCCGGAGAGATATCCCTTCGACAGATAGTTCCTGTAGCTTTCCAGTCCGAGTATGCACTTGAAAGGCTTGTCCTTGAAGGAGTCGGATGCCTTATGCGACTGGTATCTGCCGGTCACCGGAATTATCAGAAGCACCAGGAGGGTAGGGACCAGGTACCTCAGGAATTTCTTGAATACTCTCTTGACTCCCATCGGCTGTTATCAGTGAATTCCGGAGAAACCGCCCCTTCCGCCGCGGCCGGAGTTCCCTGAACCTCCTGAAAGGCCGGAGCCGGCCTGGACCTGGGTATTCTGGTGCGGCTGCAGGTAGAACGGCCAGTATATTCCGAACTTCAGTGCCCTCTGGGTCCGGATGTAATTATGCGTACTGAAATAGTCGAACTTGTCCATCGGCCATCCCTGACCGACATTCTCGACCTTTACGAAAATGCAGGCTCTCTTCCATTGGACGTTCACGAAAGCGTCGATTACGGGGCCGTTGTTGTACTTCTCCTCCTTCTGGTTGTAGAACACTCCCACAGCCGGATTCCAGGCAGGAGAGTAGTACTTGGTGTTGTACCAGGCATCGGCTCCGAGCTGCATCTGCATCACTCCGTTGCTGATGTCGAACTGAAGGTACCATCGGGCGTTCGCGGCAAGGGTCGGTACGGAGACCACGTCCTGGTTGGACGATACCTGGAAGAGGACGCGGTTGTCGAGATGGAGGGGCCCCAGCACGAAAGCTTTCGTGACCGAAGCGCTCAGGACGCTCATGGGATCGGCATTCTGCCTTACAACGGCCAGGGAATCGAAATAGACGTTGTTGGCAAGGAGGGCGTAGCCTGCCTCAGCGCTGAACTTCCATCTCGGAATATCCATCCTGGCCTGCAGCTTGGTGGTCGAGACCTTTCCGAAGTCATTGTCCCACTTGTAATGGTTGGAATAGTAGCGGCGCTGATAATGTTCAGGTTCCCTGAGGGAAGTCTCGAAGTGGAGGTTCAACGAAACCGGGCTGTGCTTGGCCTTCCTGAAAGGATACATCGACAGCTTTGCGTTCGCCTTGACGGACATGTCGTTCATCTCGTTCCCGAGGAAAACATAATCACCCGTGGCATCCCACTGGATATAGTTCCTGAGCTGGCCTTCCACTCCGGCATACACGAAGGTGGAGTTCCATACCGTATTGACGCTGCCGTTGAGGAAAGTCGGGTCGAAATCGTACCACGAGGTGATACGGTTGCCGATACCTCCGTTGAGTTTCGAGACGATGGCTTCTTCGGACCAGGGCTGCAGCCTCAGGAATATCCTGTTTTCCAGTTTGGAAACCCTGGCGGAGTCGCTGGTGTTAGTGGGGTGGTAGAAGAAATTCCTGCCATAGAAATTCCTCCCGATCACATCACTCGAGGAGATTTGGTCGGTATAGTTCCTGCGGTAGACCGAATATTCCGAACTGTGCCCGATGAAGGCCGTGGTTACGTCGTCCTTCCCGAGCGTGTCGGCCGCCTCCCTTTCAGCTGCATTGACCGCCACCAGGCTGTCGACATTGGCGATCAGCAGGGAGTCGCCTGAAGACATGATCCTCTGGCGGAAATCCTTGTCGCTCTTCCTGTCCTGGAGTTTCTTTATGAAGCTGAACGGGATCCTGTACTGCTGGTCGAGGAATACCGTCTTCCTGGTGGTCGTGCTGTTCGCTGAGGACAGGTGGACCGGATACTCGCGTGCATCCAGTGTGGTGTCCCTGACCATCGAAATGTCAGTGGTTCCGCCGTTTTCATTCCGGACTATCTTGTTGTGGATATAACCGGCATGCATCAGGTATTTCTTGCCCAGATAGTTGGTGGTGGCGGAGAAGGTCTTGTTGGTCGTCTTCTCGTGCTCCATTATTCCGTTGCCTCCGAAGCGGTTGTATTCCAGGGTGTAATTCAGTGCCGGAAAGATGTTCTGGGAAGTCAGGATATGGAGGTTGTCCGACTCTTTCTGGGAGTTGGCGAAGAGGGTGCCGAAATAGCCGAGCTCGGTATAAGCCGTCTTGGTGTTGTACATCGGCAGCGTCTTTGCCGAATAAGTCCACGCCTCGTATGGAGTGTAGAACGATACCCCGCTCTCGCTGGCCCGGTTGAAGTAGTTGTAATACTGCAGAGGAGAACCGGCGACTCCGAGCCAGGAGGCATTGACATCCTTCCGGTAGAACGGATAGTCATGGAACCGGAAGTTGAAGTTCGTGTCGGGCTCGCTGACGTCCATCTTGTGGAATTCCCTTTCATGGGTCCACTGGATAATCCTCTTATACTGCATGGAATCCGTCAGGGCGAAGGTCTCAAGGATCCTGGGAGTATTCTCGCGGATGCTGTCCCTGACCGCCTTTGCGTCGTCACGGATGGCCTGGAGGCTGTCTGCACGCTGCTTCTTGATCCTCTCCTTCAGTTCCGTTTCATATTTCTTCCTCTCGGTCTTGGACATCCCGGCAAGCCAGGCTTCATGGGCGGCCTTCTTCCTTTCCGCCACTCCCAGCGTGTAGAGGGAATCCAGGATCGGCCAGTCGAGGCTGTCTCCTGCCTGCTTGAGTGAATCACTCACGAAGGCATGGGTGAGGGAGTCGATGAGGGCGACGTAATACTTGTACCTGAACGGGTCCGTCTCCCTTAGGGAATCAGGAGGGAATATCGTATCCCTTGCTGTCAGCACGGGGGTGGTGTCGATGAGGGAAAGGAATGAGGAAGTGTCACCCAGGCCAGTGCCTCCCCGCTTTATGAAAGGATTCCTGTAGCGTATGGTATCGGGCCTCTGGGGCGATTCGGCGCATACGAAACCGTATCCCGGGTCTCCGTCCGAGGGACGGAAGCCCATGCCTACCGCGTGGAGCGAAATGATACACACCACGACCAGGGGGAACCACACTCTCTTCATAACCTACAAAGGTACTCTTTTTCTGTTTTTTCAACAAATCCCGAGCCGTCCTGAAAATCTCAGGAATATTTCGTAAATTTGAAAATTATGGTAAGAATGAAGAAGATATATAAAACCGACCCTTATCTAGAGCCTTTCAAGGAGGCTATCGAGGCCAGGCACGAAAGGATCCTGGCCGCCAGGAAGAAGATCGCCGGCGACGGAAGCCTGTCCGAGGGGATCAACAATCATCTCTATTACGGCCTTCATAAGGAGCCGGACGGATCGTGGGTGATCAGGGAATGGGCTCCCAATGCTTCCAGGCTGTATCTCGAAGGGGATTTCAACAACTGGAAACGGACTTCCGCCTATGAGTTCAAGGCTGTCGGAGCCGGTAATTGGGAATTGAGGATGGACGGTATGTTCCTCAACCACGGGGACCTCTACAAGCTGTATGTCGAGTGGCCGGGAGGCGGTGGTGAAAGGATTCCCGCATATTGTACCCGCCTGGTCCAGGACCCCAAGACCAAGGTGTTCTGCGCACAGGTATGGGAACCCGCGGAACCATATTCCTGGAAGAATGACAGGACTTTCCGGAGGCCTCATCCACTGATCTATGAATGCCATATCGGAATGAGTTCCGAGGAACCCAAGGTCGCAAGCTTCAGTGAATTCCGGAAAAATGTCCTGCCACGGGTGAAGAAACTCGGGTACGATACCATCCAGATAATGGCACTGCAGGAGCACCCGTATTACGGCTCTTTCGGTTACCAGGTGTCCAATTTCTTCGCCCTCAGTTCCCGTTTCGGGACTCCGGAGGAATTCAAGGAGCTGGTGGATACTGCTCACGGAATGGGAATCGCGGTGGTTATGGATATCGTCCATTCCCACAGCGTCGATAATGTGGCCGAAGGCCTGAGCCTGTTTGACGGGCGTGACGACCTGTATTTCTACCAGGGCCCCCAGGGACACCATCCTGCCTGGGGCTCGAGGTGTTTCGATTACGGCAAGGGCGAGGTCATAAGATTCTTGCTGTCGAACTGCAAATACTGGCTTGAAGAATACCATCTGGACGGATTCCGTTTCGACGGGGTGACCAGCATGATCTATTGGGACCATGGCCTCGGCAAGGATTTCGGCGACTATGCGTTGTACTTCGACCAGGGAGTCGATGAGAATGCGGTCACCTACCTTGCTCTGGCCAACATGCTGACCAGGGAGGTCAAGCCCGGAGCGATAACCATAGCCGAGGACGTGAGCGGAATGGCCGGACTGGCGGCTCCGTTCGAAGCCGGCGGAGTCGGATTCGACTTCCGTATGGCGATGGGGATCGCCGACCACTGGATCAAGTGGATCAAGGAAAAGTCCGACGAACAGTGGAGCCCCGGCGAGATGTGGTACGAACTTACCAACAAGCGTGCGGATGAGAAGACGGTCAGCTATGCCGAGTGCCATGACCAGGCCCTGGTCGGTGACAAGACCATCATCTTCCGTCTGATGGACAAGGAGATGTATTTCTCCATGAACATGGAGTCGCAGAATCCCGTCGTCGACAGGGGGATTGCCCTCCACAAGCTCATAAGGCTGGCCACCCTCGGGACAGCCGGCAACGGATACCTCAATTTCATGGGCAATGAATTCGGCCATCCCGAGTGGATAGATTTCCCCCGCGAAGGCAATAACTGGAGTTTCGACCACGCCAGGAGACTCTGGTCGCTGGCGGACAACGGATTCCTGCGCTATCCCCGTCTCCAGGCTTTCGACAGGGCCATGATCCATCTGGTCAAGCGCTACGGAGTCCTGTCGGAAAAACCTGTGCTCCTGAGAGCGGACGAGGAAAAGAAAATCTTGATATTTGGCCGCAAAAACCTTATCTTTGCACTGAATTTCAACCCGGTAGGTTCCTATGCCGATTACGGCTTCCCGGCACCTCCCGGCAAGTATGTGAAAGTGCTTGATTCTGATGCGGAAGAGTTCAACGGATTCTCGCGCCTTGAAGGTGACGGGGATCACTTTACCGTAGACGGAACGTTGAGCCTTTATCTGCCGAGCCGCTGTGCGCTCGTGCTGAAAAAAGAAGATTAGTTTAATTAGCTGGATTATATGGCTTTTCTGAAATTCAACAAGTCCGAGCTGGTCAATCTCTCATATTCGCTGAAGAGGGAGATCATCAGTGCCAGCAAGACGGGTGCCTATTGCAACACGTCGATCGTGACTTGCAACACAAGACGTTATCACGGCCTGCTGGCCGTCCCTGTCGACAGGTTCGGAGGCAGGAAGCACCTGCTGCTCTCATCGATGGACGAGAGCCTGGTGCTGGGAGGAAAACAATTCAACCTGGGTATCCATTGCTATGGGGATATCTATGAGCCCAGGGGACACAAGTACATCATCGACTTCGAGGCCGACCCTGTACCGAAGATCACTTACAAGGTAGGAAGCATGGTCCTGACGAAGACCATCCTTCTGGTCCCCGACGCAGACCAGGTGATGGTCCGTTACGACCTGGTGAACGCACCTGCGAAGGTCAGGCTGCTGCTCACTCCTTTCCTGGCTTTCAGGGATATCCATTCCCTGACCCAGGAGAATCCCAATGCCCGTACCGAGGGCTGGGAGATCAGGAACGGAATGGCCTGGAACCTGTACGACGGCTTCCCGGACCTGAATATCCAGTTCAATACCAAGGAGGTCGAATTCTCTTCCACTCCCTGCTGGTACAAGGGTATCACCTATTCCGACGAGTACAGGCGCGGATTCGACTGCCGCGAGGACCTTTATGTCCCCGGTCATTTCGAAGTCGACCTCAAGGAAGGTGACGCCATCGTATTCTCGGCTTCGGTCGCTGAAGTCGCTCCCACGCAGTTGAAGAGACATTTCGACACCATCCTTTCAAAGGTGCCTAGCATCACTTCCTATCATGACCAGCTGCTCCATTGCGCCGACCTGCTCATTCAGGACAGGGGAGGGCACAAGAGGATCAATGCAGGCTTCTCATGGATGTATACCGGCCTCCTGAGGGAGACCATCCAGGCTCTTCCGGGGATGACCCTGTTCGCCGGAGGCGATCTCAAGGCATTCGAGGAAATCCTGGACAACCTGATCGCCGACGAACAGGAAAGACTGTTCCACAGGACCACCCAGGTGGAGGCTCCGCTCCGCATAGCAGGCGCCTTGAGGCAGTATATCCAGTTCGGGGCTGATCCCAAGGTGGTCTGGAAGAAGTACGGACCTGTGATCAAGGGTATCCTTGAGAGCTATCTGCCCGGCAGGAGAGCGGAAGTGGTGATGCAGCCCAACGGACTTCTCTGGGCCCAGCTCGAAGGTTGGGCACTCTCCTGGATGAATGCCTACATCGAGGGCCGTCCGGTTACCGAAAGGGCCGGGTTCCAGGTCGAGACCAATTCCTTCTGGTACCACACGATCTGTTTCGCCCTTGAGATGGAGACCAGATACGGTCCCAAGGGCAGTGCTTTCGTGAAGGAATGGACCAGGATCCGCGACCTTGTCAGGGAGAACTTCCAGCCGGTGTTCTGGAATCCCCGTGCCGGGTACCTTGCCGATTACGTGGACAACTACGGACAGCATATGGAGGTCCGTCCCAATATGATATATGCCCTCGTCGAAGAGGACATGCCCGTGGAGCCCGAAGTCGCCAGGTCGGTCATGCATGTCATCGACAATGAACTGGTCACCCGCAGGGGCATCCGCACCCTTTCACCCCGCAACGCCGACTACAAGGGCGTTTACGAGGGTTCCCAGTATGACAGGGACCTCGCATACCATGGTGGCAGCACCAGGGTATTCCTGCTTGCCCCTTACATCCATGTGAGTTTCATGCTCAAGGGACCTTCCTTCCTCAAGAAGGCCGAATGGCTGGTCGAAGGATTCTACGAGGATCTCAACAAGCACGGAGTCGGTGCATTCTCGGAGCTTTATGACGGTGATCCGCCCCATGAGCCCCACGGAGCCATCTCCTCCGCGCTCAGTACCTCGGCCCTCCTGATGGTTGATTATTTCATCGCCAAATACAAGTAGGATATGAAAGTTCTGATGTTCGGTTGGGAGTTTCCTCCCCATATCGCCGGCGGTCTGGGTACTGCCTGCTACGGAATAGTCAAGGGACTGGCCCACAACGGCGTTGATACAATATTCGTAATGCCTTCCGCATCCGGTGACGAGGACCAGAGCGTGGCCCAGATCATCAATGCGAGCGACGTCGCCGTCGAGGCCGTGAGTTCATCGGTCGACGAGTTCCTGGACAAGGTGAAATTCGTGAGGGTGGGTTCAAACATGATCCCTTACGCGGATCCCGATGAGTTCTATGAACTGGTCGAGGCTGAGAAGAAACTTCGCGAGCAGTCCGATTACAAGATCTACGGGGCGAAATACCGTTTCTCCGGCAAGTACGGATCCAACCTCCTGGAAGAGGTTGCAAGGTATGCCATGGTAGGCGGTACGATCGCGATGGAGCACAAGGATGAGTTCGACCTTATCCACGCCCACGACTGGCTGACCTATCTGGCCGGAATAGCCGCCAAGGAGCTCACCGGCAGGCCGCTGGTCGTCCATGTCCATGCCACGTCCTTCGACCGCGGTACCGAGGACATGATCGACAGCAGGGTCTTCGATATCGAGAAGAGGGGAATGATGGCGGCTGACAAGGTCATAGCCGTGAGCGACCTGACCAGGAATATCGTGATCAACAAGTACGGTATCTCTCCTGACAAGGTGGTCACCGTCCATAATGCCGTGGATTTCAGCGGCCGTGAGAATGTGAAGGTCGAGCGCGGGGTCCGTGACAAGGTCGTCACCTTCCTCGGCAGGATTACCTTCCAGAAAGGTCCCGAATATTTCATCGAGGCTGCCGCCAAGGTCCTCAAGAGGACCGACGGCGTGCGTTTCGTGATGGCGGGAAGCGGGGACATGATGAACCGCTGTATCCGCCACGCCGCCCGTCTGGGAATATCCGACCGTTTCCATTTCACCGGTTTCCTGCGCGGAGCCGAGGTCCAGAAGATGTTCGCAATGTCGGATGTCTATATCATGCCCTCGGTGTCGGAGCCTTTCGGCATATCTCCCCTGGAGGCCATGAGGACTAACGTCCCCTCCATCATTTCCAACCAGTCGGGTGCGGCTGAGGTGCTCAAGTACGCCTTCAAGGTGGACTTCTGGGATGTCGACGCCATGGCGGACGACATCTACGCCCTCCTCAAGTATCCTGCCCTTGCCGATTTCTCGGCCAAGGCCGGTTACGACGAGGTCAACAGGCTCAAGTGGAACATCGCCACTGCCAAGATGAAGAAAGTTTATGAATCCGTCATTAAATAGTCAGTCATGAAAAAGAGTATCTGTCTATATTTCCAAGTCCATCAGCCTACGAGGTTGAGGTTGTACCGATTCTTCGATATCGGCAAGGACTCCCATTACTATGATGATTTCGCCAACAGGACCATCCTTCACAGGATAGCTCAGAAGTGCTACCTTCCCATGAACAGGCTCCTGCTCGACCTCATCAGGAAGCACGGGGGAGATTTCAAGGTCACATTCTCAATCACCGGTTCGGCTCTCGAGCAGTTCGACAGGTATGAGCCTGAGGTGATCGAGAGTTTCAAGGCACTGGCTGCGACGGGATGCGTGGAATTCCTCGCCGAGACCTATTACCATTCCCTTGCCTCACTTGCCAACGAAGGCGAGTTCAAGCATCAGGTGGAGAAGCATGTCAAGGCTATCGAGGACCATTTCGGAGTCACTCCCACTGCTTTCAGGAACACTGAGCTCATCTATTCCGATACCATCGGAAGGCAGGTCTACGACCTCGGCTTCAAGACGATGCTCACCGAAGGCGCACGCCATATCCTTGGCTGGAAGAGTCCGGACTACATCTATACCGATCCTCTTCAGAAGCACCTCAAGGTCCTGCTCCGCAACTATTCTCTCAGCGATGACATCGCTTTCAGGTTCTCCGACAAGGGTTGGCAGGACTGGCCGCTGACCGGAGAGAAGTATCTCTCATGGCTCAAGGCTGCTGAGGGTGATATCATCAACCTCTTCATGGATTATGAGACATTCGGAGAGCACCAGAAGGAGGCTTCGGGAATCTTCGATTTCATGGGATACCTTCCGGAGGTCATCCTTTCCGACGGTACTTTCGAGTTCACCACCCCGACCAGGGCGGCCAGGAAGCACAAGGCTGTCGCCGACATCGAGGTCCAGGATCCGATCTCATGGGCCGACGAGGAAAGGGATGTAACCGCATGGCTTGGAAACGAACTTCAGCAGGATGCCTACAACAAGCTGTACGAGCAGGCCGAGAAACTGGCGCTCCTGAACAATGCCGTCCTCTGGGAAGATTTCGGCCATCTGCAGGAGAGCGACCATTTCTATTATATGAGCACGAAGTTCTTCTCCGACGGGGAGGTACACAGGTATTTCAATCCTTACAACACCCCTTACGAGGCTTTTATCAACTATATGAACGCCCTGAGCGATTTCATCATCAGGATTGACGATGCCGTCGCGACAAATATTGATAAAGACTAAATGGCAAAAGAACTTATCAACCCTGACTATCTCTTTGAAGTAAGCTGGGAAGTCTGCAACAAAGTAGGTGGTATCTACACGGTCATTGCGACAAAGTCGCTGTATCTGAAGCAACAACTTCATAAGCATCACATCCTGATAGGACCTGATGTCTGGATGGACACGGAGAGCAATCCGGATTTCATCGAGGACAACCATCTGTACAGTCTCTGGAAGGTCCAGGCTGCAACGGAAGGGCTGAGGGTCAGGATAGGAAGATGGAACGTTCCCGGACGCCCGATAGCCATCCTGGTGGATTACAAGCAGTTCCTTACCAGACAGAATGATATCCTTACCGAATACTGGAAGCGCTTCGGCGTGGATTCCATAACCGGTAACTGGGATTACAAGGAGAACGTACTCTTCGGTTATGCCGCCGGCCATGTGATCGAGAGTTTCTACCGGTTCAACCTCAATCCTGCCGACAAGGTCGTGGCCCAGTTCCACGAATGGCAGACCGGATCCGGACTCCTTTATCTCAAGACTACCGACCTCCCGGTCGCGACGGTGTTCACCACTCATGCAACTGTCATGGGACGTTGCCTTGCCGGCAACAACCTGCCCCTGTATGATTCCATGTCTCTTTATGACGGAGACCAGAAGGCACAGCAGTTCGGTGTCGTCGCCCGCCATTCGATCGAGAAGAAATCGGCCCAGAATGCCGATGCCTTCACTACGGTGAGCGAGATCACGGCCAGGGAGTGCCTCCAGTTCCTCGGAAGGGAAGTGGATGTCGTCACCCCCAACGGATTCGAGAACAGTTTCACTCCCGCTACGGAGGAACTCTATATTCAGAAGCGCAAGGCCGCAAGGACCAGGCTGATCGAGGTCGCTGCAGCGATGTCCGGGGAAGAGGTGTCCAAGGATGCCATCCTCATCGGAATCGGTGGGCGTTATGCGTATCGCAACAAGGGTATCGACGTGTTCATCGATGCCTTGAAGGAACTGGCAGATACCGATCCCGTCGGCCGCGACATCCAGGCTTTCATCATGATCCCTTCCGGCCACAACGGAGCCGACAAGGAACTCGTGGCCAAGCTTGCCGGAAACGGTTCCGACTACACGACCCAGACCTCCCATTACCTGATGGACCCCTGGTCGGATGTCGTTACCCGCCGTTTCAGGGAACTGGGCTTCAACAATGCCAAGGGTAGCCGCGTCAAAGTCTATTTCATTCCTTCTTACCTGAACGGTAATGACGGGGTGTTCAACAAGCCTTACTACGACCTCCTGGTCGGACTCGACCTTACCCTGTTCCCTTCTTATTATGAGCCTTGGGGATATACCCCACTGGAGAGCCTGGCGTTCAGCATACCTTCTCTGACCACCAGCCTCGCCGGATTCGGGACCTGGGTCAGGAACCATTATGGGAAGGACCATCCCGGAATCACCATCCTGGACAGGAACGATTCCAATTATTTCGAGGTGGTTCAAGGAGTGGTCGACAGGGTCAAGGAGATCGCAGCCCTGGATTCGGACGGACGGAAGGCTTACATGCAGTCCGCCAAGGATGTTTCAACCATAGCCCTCTGGGAGAACCAGATTCAGTATTACAAGGAAGCATATTCGATCGCCCTGGGCAAGGTAATCGAGTCCAGAGGTGCTTTCCCTGATGAACTTAACAAAGACAAACCGATGGTATATTCAAAGATAGATATCAATAACCCTTCGTGGAAGAGCGTGATGGTCACCCGTCACCTTCCGGATGCCCTTTCCGGGCTGGAGACTATTTCCAAGAATCTCTGGTGGTGCTGGAACGAATCCGCCAAATCCCTTTTCAAGTCCATCGATCCGGTGGTCTGGCACAATACCAAACACAACCCGATGGCCTTGCTGGATATCGTGAGCATCAAGCGCTTCAAGGCCCTGGCAAAGGATGAAGAGTTCATGGAAAGGTACAAGGCCGTCCTCGACGAGTTCAATGCCTACATGGCACTCAAGGCGGAGCGTACTGACCCCACCATCGGCTATTTCTGCATGGAGTACGGTCTGGACACTTCCCTGAAGATCTATTCCGGAGGCTTGGGTATCCTTGCCGGCGACTATCTCAAGGAGACGAGCGACATGAACGTCAACCTGGTTGCAGTAGGATTCCTCTACAGGTATGGCTATTTCACCCAGGTACTTACCGGACAGGGTGAGCAGGTGGCCCAGTACGATGCGCAGGATTTCACCAAGATTCCCGCCGAGCCGGTCCTGGACCAGGCCGGCAACTGGATGACCACGAGCGTGGCCTTCCCCGGAAGGAACATCACTGCCAGGATCTGGAAGGTCGCCGTGGGACGTACCGACCTGTACCTTCTCGATACCGATTATGAGGCCAACATCCCTGAGGACCGTCAGGTGACCTATCATCTTTACGGTGGCGATTGGGAGAACCGTCTCAAGCAGGAGCTGCTGCTGGGCGTCGGTGGAATCAGGGCTCTGAGGAACCTTGGCATCAACCCGCAGATATATCACTGCAACGAGGGTCATGCCGCTTTCACCGGCCTTGAAAGGCTCCGTGAATATATCCAGGAAGACAATCTCGATTTCGGAGAGGCCGTAGAGGTGGTCAGGGCTTCTTCCCTGTTCACCACCCATACTCCTGTCCCTGCAGGTCACGATTCCTTCGACGAGGGACTCCTCAGGAAATATATCGGCCACTATCCCCAGCGGCTCAAGATCGATTGGGAGACCATGATGGCGCTTGGGAAGCCCAACGGATTCGACCAGAATGAGAAATTCTCCATGAGTTTCCTGGCTTCCAGCCTTTCAGAGAATGTGAACGGTGTTTCCTGGCTCCACGGCGAGGTCAGCAAGGATATATTCAACAGGATGTATCCCGGTTACCTGCCCGAGGAACTCTTCATCAGCTATGTCACCAACGGTGTCCACTATCCGACATGGACGGCGGCCGAATGGCAGAAGATCCACTCCAGGGTGTTCGGCCCCGAGTTCAAGACCCATCACTACGACAAGTCCTGCTTCGACGGCATCTACAATGTCCCTGACGAAGAGATCTGGGCTACGAGGAAATTCTTGAAGACAAGGCTGATAAATGTGGTCAAGGAGATCATTTCCGATCCTGCCCTGTGCAACCATTATTCTCCCAGCCAGATCGTCGCCATAAAGGAGAACCTCAGGGACGACGTGCTGACCATCGGTTTCGCCCGCCGTTTCGCAACGTATAAGAGAGGAACCCTGCTGTTCACCGATCTCGACAGGCTTGACGCCATCGTCAACGATCCGGAACATCCGGTCCAGTTCCTCTTCGCCGGAAAGGCCCATCCTGCGGACAAGGCGGGACAGGACCTCATCAAGAGGATCGTGGAGATCTCCAAGCAGGACCGCTTCATCGGCAAGATAGTCTTCGTGCCCGGCTATGACATCCGTCTCGCAAAGCGCCTTGTCCAGGGCGTGGACGTTTGGATGAACAACCCGACCAGGCCACAGGAGGCTTCCGGTACATCCGGCGAGAAGGCTTCCATGAACGGAGTCATGCATTTCTCCGTCCTTGACGGCTGGTGGGTAGAGGGTTACAAGGAAGGTGCCGGCTGGGCTCTGCCCCGCGAAAGGTCATACGATGACCAGAGGTACCAGGATGAGCTTGATTCAGCCACGATCTACACCATTATCGAGAACGAGATCGCTCCCGCATATTACGATGTGGATGAGGAACTCGGCCTCTCTCCCAAGTGGGTCGGCTTCATCAAGAACACCGTTGCCAAGGTTGCCAGCAACTTCACTACCAACAGGATGCTGACCGACTATTGTGACCAGTACTATATTCCTCAGGCAAAGCGTGCGGAAGAGGTCATCTCCGATGACTTCCGCCTTGCCCGGAAGATATCGGCCTGGAAGAAGAGGGTCCGCCGTGAGTGGAAGAACATCGAACTGATTTCCCTCACCCAGCCGGACGCTTCATACAGTCTTTCGATGAACAACAGTCTCAGGGTTGAGGTGGTCCTGAATATAGGGGACCTGGATCCCGAGGATATCGGAGTTGAGACCCTGTTCGCGACCATGGACAACAAGCGCAGGCTGCACATCCAGGAAAGGTACGAGTTCCAGGTGGTCGAGTTCAATGACGGCATCGCCAAGTACCAGACCGACGTGGTGCCTGACAAGACCGGTATGTACCAGGTCGCAACCAGGATGTATGCAAAGAATCCGCTCTTGCCTCACCGTCAGGATTTCGAACTGGTCAAATGGTTATAGCAACAGGCTTTTTCGACGGTGTCCATCTCGGACACCGTTTTGTGATAGACAGGCTTGTCCGGACAGCCAGGGACAGGGGTGACGAAAGCATGGTCGTCACCTTCTGGCCTCATCCCCGCAACGTGCTCCAGGACGATGCCCGCAACCTCCGCCTGCTGACCTCCCTCCAGGAGAAAACAGGGATCCTCAAGGGCCTCGGCGTGGATCATGTGGAAGTCCTTCCCTTTACAAGGTCTTTCAGCCGCCTTACTACGGAGGAGTATTTCAAGGAATATGTCATCGGCCGTTTCGGCGGCAAGGCTGTGCTGATCGGTTATGACAACAGGGGCGGCAGCGACCTACTGAGTCCGG
>JAEEGF010241197.1_pt1 | contig 22690 bp, 20 predicted proteins | sample 9134171 | NCBI WGS metagenome assembly JAEEGF01 (sample SAMN16246542, study PRJNA631951) | gut metagenome | biome: gut microbiome; feature: rumen; material: AP-attached | host: Bos | place: Iran: Karaj | collected 2018-10 | reverse complement strand
GGTCCAGGGCGTTCTTGTTGCAGTAGCCCTGCGCCGCATTTCCCAGCCTGAAGGTCTTCAGCGATCTGCACCTGGACACGTCAGGCTCGCCGGCGTAGTACGGCGACCAGTCGCCGAAGTCGTCGACCATGTCGGCGCCGTAGACAAAGAACTCCTTGTCGCTCGTCAGGCTGTCTGTCTGCTTCTCGTACCACGGGGACGCCGCGACCCGGACGCGCTCGCTGTAGATCGGCGTGTTTCTGCCGTACATGGCGCCCAGGTATCCGTCGTCCACAAGATGCGCGCGGACTTTGTTGCTCGGCGGCACAACCGCCACAGACGCCCGCGTCTGTGCGTCCGTCGTGTCGGACGGGTCCGTGATTCGGCAGTATGCGTAATTCGTCAGCCAGTCGGCGACCTCGAACTTGCCGTCCAGGTAATTGATCCGGCGCTGCGCCATGGTGTACAGCGTGTCGCGGCCCTTGCCGCGGTTCGCGTAGCTGTAGTCCTTGCCGTTCTTCGTGGGGTCCAGGGATTCACCCAGCAGGGGCTGAATGTAGGACACTTCGGCGTCGTGCGCCTGCACGATCTCCGGCAGCGCTCCAGCGAACGGGTCATAGATCGTCGCCATGACAGCCTCGACCGACATGGGCGCATAGCCCAGGGCCGGGTCCGCCGTCCGCATTTCCGCCCAGCGCGTCGACAGCTCTTCCGTGAATACCTCGTGGACCAGGTTGAAAATGACGCTGTCCCAGCCGTTGAACACATAGCCGCTGCCGATCGTGTCCAGGAACTCCGCGGAATACTTGAAACGATAGCGGCCGGAATTGTTCAGGCCCCAGGACGTGTCGTCGTCGTACATCTGGAACCACCAGATCACGCCGTCCCAGCTGACCAGCTGCGCGTTTTTCTCGTAGCTGTCGACCGACAGGGACCCGTAACAGTACAGGTCATACACCAGCAGGTGCTCCAGATCGAAGTGCGCCGGGATTTCTGCGTGCGCGCGGCGCCGGCGGTATGCCGCCGTGTCCGCCGTGAACGTGTACTCCGCCGGGTTTTCCATGGCCCACTTGTGCGTCGTCCTGGTCACGGTGCCGTCGCTCGCCTGCTTCCAGGTGATCATTTTGTACACGTGCGCGTCGGCGTCGAAGGACGTCTCCACGTCTTCCTCCGGCATGACGCGGACGGTCGCCGTCTCTTTACTGTACACCCACCGGCCGTCGACCACGGTCCGCTCCGTCTCGAACGCCTCGTTCGTCGCTTTTGCCGGGTCGATCTCATTGATCCAGGCGTACAGCGGTTTCAGCTCCGTCCAGTGATCCTTCGCCCCGTCCGGCGTGTATCTGGACTTCAGGGCGCTGGTCGGTTTTTCCGCGGCGTCCGGCTCGAAGTCCTCCATGGTCGCCTTAAAACTGCACAGTTTCAGGTTGTTGCCGTTCAGCTCCCACGCCTGGCAGCGCTTCCAGCTCGTCAGCTCCGTCGCGTCGAAGCCCCAGTGCTCCGGGTTGCTCTTGTCCGGCATAATGAAGTATCTGCCGATAAACCGGCGGGCGGCCTGGCCCGGCTTGCGCCAGAACCCTAAACAATGGTAGCCCGTCACGGTCTCCTGTGCGACGTATCCGTCGGCCCACTTGTGCTCGACGGCCGGGGTGTTGTATCTGTACAGGCTGCGGATCATGGCGCAGTTTCCGGCGTTATAACTGCCGCTGCTCTCCATGTAGTCCTTCTTGACGCAGATCACGAACACCGGCCGGCTGACGCCGTCGATGCTGTACGCCGTCGCCACGGTCCACTTCCAGTTCTTCACCGGGAACACGACCGTGCTGGTGCCCTGGACAGCGAAAATGGCGTTGACCCACTCCGCGGACAGCTCCGTCCGCGCCGGATTGATCAGGACGATGTTCGCTTCCGGCTTTTTGCTCGTGTCGTTCGGCAGCTCTTCGATCTCCACCGTGAAGCACGGCAGGACGGTGACGCATTTCTCGTAATCCAGGTCCCCCGTGAAGTCTGCCGCAGTCGTCAGGTTGTTCGCCTGGTATGCGTCCTGCTTCATGTTCGCCGTCGGCTGCGAGCAGACGTAACCCGTCAGCTGCTGCGCCGTGCTCTGGCTCGTCGCGTACCAGCGCAGGCGGTAGAAGTCCACGGCCGCGTCGTCGCTGCCGATCACGATCGCTGCAGGCGTCGCTTGGCTGAAGTCGTCGCCGACTGCGTACTGCTTGAAGTAGGACGGGACGCCGTCAATATACACAAACACCAGGCGGTTTCCGCTGCTGTTCCAGATCACCAGGCCGACGTGCCGCTTCGCGTTCTGCATGACGCCGGCGCGCATGGCCGTCGTCGCTTCCTTGTCCGTCGCGCTGCCGTCCTCGTTCTGCTCGGCGTCTGCGGCCGTGTCCTGCATGTTCGCAGACAGGACCATTAACTCCGTCGCCGTGAAATAGATGCCGCGGCGGGTGCCGCCGCTCTCGTAGATGCACGTGATCAGCTTCGCGTCCGGGTCCGCGACGTCGTGGATCATCAGATCGAACTCCAGCGTCAGGCCCTGGGAACCAGGCGAGGCCGGGTTACTCTCGAACGGATAGCACGGGACCGTCATGCGGCGACCGCCGAAAAACGGAATATAGGCGTCGCCGTTTTCGTCGCGCCTGGTAATATCGCCGGACACGCCGAACCCTTCCATGGTCGCCGTGATCGTCGTCTCGATCCCTGCGTCGTCGAAGACGTCGCTGATCAGTTTCATCTGGTTTGCGCTCGAATAGTTCGCTGCGCGCAGGTCCATTTTCAGCTCGTTCGTCGATTCCTCGATCAGCATGTCCAGCGCCTCGACTTCCGCCGACAGTTGTGCCGTCGCGGCACCGCAGCGCACAACGATCGACAGGCTGCCCGCCGGGTATTCTCTCGTCGTCCAGGTCTGCTGCGTTCTGTCCACATTCGCGGAATGGACCGTCTTGCCGTTGATCTCGATCGTGACCGCGGCCTTGTCGTCCTCCGGGTCGTATGCCTGGAACGTGATCTCCATGACGTCGCCCTGCGTGAACTCTTCGGCGTTGATCGTCGCGGCGACCGCCGTCACGTCCATTCCGACGTCCTTCACGATAACCGCGTGTTTGAACACGCTGGTCATGATCTCTGCGCCGTTCACGATCGCGGTGCCCCAAAACGTCAGGACGTGGCCGCCTGCAGCAGCTCTGACCGTGCTCGTTCTCTGCGCGTTGCTCTTCACAGGGACCGCCAGGTCTTCCAGCTCGACGCCGTCCACGGCGAAGTGCGGGGTCTTCTCCAGGCTCGTACCGTCGCCGCCGATCAGCTTCCACGGGTATTGGAACGCCGTGCTGCGGATCACGCCGTCCTCGAACGTCGTCTCCGCGGTGAACTTCGTGATCGACGCCGTCCAGTACAGCGTTTTCGTGCTGCCTTCGGTGTTCGTCAGGCGCACGCCCACGCGGACGTCGCCGCTGCGGCCTTCCAGAGCCTTCTTGATCCCGATCTTGAAGACGACGCCCTGCGGGACAGCGTAGCTTCCGGCCATAGCCGCTCCGCCGACGATCAGCTGCGCCGTGCCGGCGCCGTCCGTGTTCGTCTCGTTCCCAGGCTCCGCCGACGTGTAGATAAAGGCGATATAGGGATCAGCGCCGTCCGTCACGTTGATCACAGTCGTCAGGCTGCCGTCCTGCGCCGTCGTCGCGTTGTCCACGCTGATCTTGTACGTCCGCGCGGACCCGCCGCCCGGACCGCCGCCGCCTTCCGACGCTACAGTGAACGGGCTGTTTTCAATGTCCTCGCCGTTGTGCGTCATGTGCAGCTCGTTTGCCTTCTCGTCGTAGTACGCGCCGTTCACGGCCTGGGCCGTCTCCTGCTGTAGTGTCTCGATCTTCGTCGCCTGGCGGTTGATCAGGCCCTGCTGCTCTTCGATCAGCTCGGCCTGGCTGATCAGCTGCTGGCGGTTGCGCTCGATCTGTTCCTCCATGCTGACGATGTCCTCTGTCGCCTCGATCGCGTTGGCCGCCCCCGCTTTCCGCTGGATCGCGATCTCGAACGCCTGGGTCGTCAGCGTCTGCCCCGCTGCGTTCTCGTTCATAACCAGGTCCGCGTATGCCATGCCCGCCCGGTCCAGCGTGTCCGCTTTCAGCACACACATGATCCGGCCGTCGTCTTGGCGCGTGCTCGGCACGTAGACCGTCACGCGGTTTGGCTTCCTGATCTGCAAAATGTACTCGGCGCCGGCCGGCGTCTCGAACGGTTCGCCGTTCTCTTCCACCTTGATCAGGATCTTCCGTGTTCTGCGGTCGCCCTGGTGTGCCTCCACGGCGTACTTCTTCACAGGCCCGTAAAGGTCCAGTGTCAGCTCGTGCACAATTTCGTTCATTCTTCAGTCTCCTGTTCTGCCGGTTCCACCGGCTCTTCTTCCGGCTCTTCTTCAGCTGCCGGCACGATCACGGCCAGCCACGCAAAATCCAGGCCTTCCGGCCCCGTCGCCTCGAATGTCTGCGTATCAGAATCTGACACGTAAACCGCGCCGGCGCCGTAGGCTTGCAGGAACACCAGAAAGCCGCCTGCCGCTGCGGCCGCTGTCGTGAAGTCCGCCGGCAGGTTTACAGTCACCGTTCCGGCGGCGCCGATCGTCGACATTCCCGTCACCTTGTCCGACGCCGCCGCTGCGGCCGCCTGTGCAGCTTGCGCCGACGCTGCGGCCGCGTCCGCTGCGTCCTGCGCGCTCGATTCCAGGTTCCTGACGTCGGACTTCTTCGCGTAGGTGTCCTCCAGCGTCGCCTCGTACTCCTGCAATGCTGTTTCCGTCGCCGTTTCCGCTGCGGTTTGCGCCGCGGTCTCCAGCTCCGTCTTCTTCACGTAGGTTTCGGCGGCGGCGGTTTCGTGCGCCTCGATCGCGGCGGTGATCGCGTTGCCCGTCTCGGTCTTGGTGTAATAGTTCGCCAGCGCGGCGCCGGCTGCTGCCGACGCTGCTGCGCTTGCGTTGGCTGCCGCCTGGTTCGCTGCCGCTGCGGCTGCGGTCGCCTGGTCTTTCGCAGATTCGACGCCCGCCGTGGCGTTCACAAGGTCGTCCTTCGTCGCATAGTTTCCCAGGTCCGTCTTCTTCACGTAGTCCGACAGGTCCTGCTGGCTTTGCTGCTGTGCGATCTCCGCGGCCTCTTCGGCGGTCGTGTAGCCTTCCAGGCTGGCGTCCGTGTATGCGTTCGCCAGGTTGGTCGCTGTTTCCGCCGCGCTGTCTCGATCGTCCTGCTGCATTTCCGCGAAGGTCTTCGCCGCTGTTGTGATCTCCAGGACGTTGTCCTCCGCGTGCTCGTATTCGTCGATCGACACGACGCGCTGCCGCTCCCTGACCTTTGTCTTCTTGCTGATCAGCGTGATCACGTCGCCCAGGTCATACTCGAAAAAGTCCGGGTGCTCTGTGCTTCCTGGCGCCAGGTCTTTCACAGCCGCGCGATACGATACCTTCGGCACGCAGGCCTCCGCCAGCTTCGCCTCCGCGTCCTCTCGCAGGTTCTCGACGACCGTGTACCGCTCGTCACGCCAGATCCTGACGACGCGCTTCCTGCTGTAACTGTAGTTCGACAGGACCAGGCGCGGGTCCCGCGTGTCGTCCAGCAGCGTCAGGCCGTTCTTGCCGATCGGGATCAATTCCGTGAAAAAGTCGTATGTGTCCGACGACCGCTCCAGTTTTTTCAGGTTGATCCCTTCCATGAAAAAGGTCCCGCGATCCTGGCCTCGCGTTTCGTAAATGTCGATCACATGCGCCAGGGTGTCCAGGCGTACCTCGCAGCGGAACGTCTTCGTCACCTGCTTCAGAATGTCCCAGCCGTTGCAGTCGTCCTCTTTCCGCACGGTTCGGCGCTTCTTGATAGCACAGACGCCGACCGCCCAGCCGCTCCCCTGTAGCGCCTGGGCCAGAACCTGCGGCGCTGTTTTCTCTACGGCCTCGAACCCACCGGCGAACATGCAGTTCTCGATCCCCTCGACGTTCATCGTCGCCGTGACCGCGATCCACTCGTCGTCGGTTTCCCGGTCCGTTTCCTTGATCACGAACTCGTCGGTCTTTGTCCGAATGTATGCTTCTTCCTTCAGCTGCGCGGCGAACTTGCCGGCGCGCGGGTAGCTGAATTGCAGCGTCTTCTGATCGCAGTCCAGCAGCCGCTTAATATGCAGCCCTTTACAGCCCACCAGCAGCCCGACGCGCTCCTGCTCGTCGGTGTATAATTGCAGCATTGTGTCCTCCAGTTAAAGCCAGATCGGGGTATATGTGATCGTCACCTTCGGCGCCGTCTCGGAAAAAGAAAGCGCTGTGCGCTCCTGCTTCAGCGCCGGCGGCTCCCACAGGTCGACGTCCTTCGCTTTGTTCGCAATCGACGTGCCTGCGCGCTCCACAGACGAACCGTCCCGGCCGTCGATCACGACCTCCACGCCGGCCGTCAGGTCTCTGACGACGATCGGGTCGTCTGTCAGCCCTCCGATCGTGAACGCCTCCAGGTTCTGCGTCGGCAGGATCGTGACGATCACCGGGGTCGGACGGCTTCCTTCTCTCACGATCTCCGCCGTCCTCTTCCCCCTGAATACCTTCGTCACTTCTTTTCCGACCGCATATCCCACGAACTCCAGGTCTACCAGCCGGACCCGCTTGCTGCGTCCGACTTTCTTGATCTCCGACCCTCTATACCAGGCGCGGAAATTGTCCCGGTAGCCGTCCAGGTCCAGAACTGTCTCTTTCTTCAGCAGCTCCAGCACGTGGCCGATGTTCCGCAGGATCGTCCCAGGGTCCGGCCCTCTGAAAATCAGGCCGATCTTGATCTCATCGAACGTGTGCGTCGTCTCTTCCCCCGCCAGCGGTTCCAGGGCGCCCTGCACCCATTCCGCCGCCGCTTTATCCTGCGGCGGCTGAATTTCGACAGTCAGCTGTTTCGCTCCGTGCTTCGCGACTTCCGTCCCGTTAATTCTCACGTTTTCGCCCTCCTGATCTCTCTGGCGGTTTTCGTCAGGTGCCGCTCTACCCTGACGATCTGCCGGGCGGCGATCTCGTCGCCGTCCATGACGACTGTGACGTACACGATCGTCTGCCCGTCCGCGTAGTTCTTCAGCTTCTCGTCCATGATCGCGTTCAGCTGTGCGTAAAACGGCGCCAGCGGCAGGATCGCCTCGTCCCCTGCCTCGCCGCCGGCCAGCAGCCGGTTCCCTGCCATACCGAAGGCTGTCGGCTGCGTCATAATGCCGCCGGTCTTATACCAGCTGATCGAAAAGTGCGGAACGGACGGCGGGTTGATCGAAAACCTGCCGCTGATCGACACGTGCGGCAGCTTCAGTCTCGGCAAACTCCAGGAAAAATTGAATTTCGACCTGATCGCAGCGATCGCGCTGGAGACGGCGTTCTTCGCCGCGTTGATCGGCGTCGTGATCGCGTTCTTGATAGCGTTCCAGGTGCTGGACGTTGCTGACCGCACGCTATTCCAGGCGCCCGACACGGCGTTTCTGACCGCGTTCACAGCTGTCTGCACAGCGTTCCTCGCCGCATTGATCGGCGTCTGCACGGCGTTCTTCACAGCGTTCCACGCGCTCGTCGTGGCTGACGTCACGGCGTTCCAGATATTCGTCACCGTTGTCCGCACGGCGTTCAGAGCGTTCGTGACGTTGGTCCTGATTGTGTTCCAGATCGTCGTGATCGTGTTCCTGATCGCGTTCCAGACGGTCGACGTCGCGGTGCTGATCGCGTTCCAGACGGTCGTCACAACTGTCCGCACAGCGTTCAGGACTGTCGTGATCACGTCCTTCACGGCGTTGATCGCGGTGGAGACGACCGTCTTGATCTTGTTCCAGATCGACATGATCGTGTCGTGGCAGTTCTCCCAAATGAACCGCCAGGGCAGCGTGATCAGGTTGAATGCCGTCTTCACCAGCTCCACGACGAACATGATCGCGACCCGGATCACGTTCTTGATGGTGTTCCACACGGTGGAGACGGTTCTGCTGATTGCGCTCCAGATCGTGCTGAAGGTGTTCCTGATCGCGTTCAGCCGCTCCGTGATCCATGTGCTGACTGCCGTCCAGATCGTCGTGATCGTGTTCCTGATCGCGTTCCAGACGGTCGACGTCGCGGTGCTGATCGCGTTCCAGACGGTCGTGACCGTGCTGCTGATCGCGTTCACAGCAGACTTTACGCCGCTCGTGATCGCGTTCCAGGTATTCGTGAAAAACGTCTTGATCGCGTTCCAGATGTTAATGACCGCATTTCGGAACCCTTCGTTCGTGTTCCATAGGTGAACGACAATCGCGATCAAGGCGGCGATCGCAGTGATCACCAGGCCGACCGGCGACCTCAGCGCCCCAAATGCCACCTTTATTGCGGCCATTACCGGCTTCAGCGCGACGATCGCGTTCCTGACGCCGATCACTGCCTTGATCATGCCAGATACCGCCAGCAGCGCCGGCCCGATCGCGGCCACGACTGCAGCGATCGTGACGATCGTCTTTTTTGTGTTCTCGTCCAGGTTGGAGAACTTCGTCGCCCATTCTTGAATTTTTGCGACGATCGACTTGACCGTCGGCATGAGAATGTCGCCGACTTGGATCGCAAGGCCTTCCAATGTCGACTTCAGCGTCGTCAGCTGCCCCGCCAGGTTGTCCTGCATGGTTGCAGCCATTTCTTCAGCCGCTCCGTCGCAGCCTTCCAGCGCCGCAGCGTAGTCCGCGAACGACTGGCCGCCTGCGGCCGCCTCTTCGGACAGACCCGCCATGATGGTCGAAAATGCGGAATAATGCGACGTTCCGGCGATCGTCTTCGCCAGGGCGGCCTGCTCCTGATCCGTCAGCTGTCCCCATACGCCGGACACGCCTTGCAGGATCGACGACAGGCTCTGCATACGTCCCTGACTGTCATAAACCTGGACGCCGTACTTCGACAGCTCCGACGCGCAGCCCTTCGTGTCGGTCGCCAGGCGCGTCATGACGGCGTTCAGCGCTGTGCCTGCTTCGCCGCCCTTCACGCCTGCGTTCGCCATTGTCATAAGGACCGCCGTGACGTCGTTCACCGCGTAGCCCATGCCGCCGGCCGTTGCCGCGCAGTTTTTGTACGCTTCGCCCAACATTGTCACGTCGGTGTTACTGTTCGCCATGGCATAGGCCATTTGGTCCACAAACTTCCCGGCGTCGTTTGCCTTCAGGCCGAACGCCGTCAGGTAGTCCGTGACAATGTCCGACGCTTCGCCCAGGTCCATATTTGCGGCCGCGGCCAAATTCAGGACCGCCGGCAGCGTCGTCATGGACGTGTTCGCGTCCCAGCCTGCCAGGGCCATATACTCCAGGCCCTCCGCGCACTCCGTCGCGGAATAGCGGGTGCTGGCGCCCAGGTTCAGTGCCGTCTGGCGCAGGTCGTTGAACTCTTCGGACGTCGCACCGCTGATCGCCTTGACCTTCGACATTTGTGCGTCGAAGTCCATGGTCGTCTTCACGGCCACAGTGCCGACGCTCACGATCGCGGCAGAAACGACGGACATTTTTTTGCCGACGTCGTCCAGCACTTTCGACGCCGCGGTGGCTTTCTTTTCAAAGGCGTCCCACTTCGCGTTTTGCAGCTCCTGGTTCGTCTTTTGCAGCTCCGCCTCCATTTTGGCCAGGGCTTCTTTCGACTTGTTGGTGGCCGTCGTCTGCTTCGTCAGCATGTCCTCGGCCTTGTCGACCTGCTTCTCCAGATCGGCCTCTTTCGCCTCCAGCCGGGCCAGCTCTTCCTTCAGCGCCTTGGTCTCTGCGGAATTTTTCCCGGTCGTCGCCGTGGATTCCTCGATCGCGCGCTTCGTCTTCTCGATCTGGTCCTTGTTGTCGGCCTGCTCCTTCTTCAGCTTCGTCAGCGTGTTCTTCAGGTCCTCCTGCTGGCGCTCGTTCAGCTTGACGATATTGGTTTGCGCGCTGATCTTGCCTTGCAGTTCCTGGACCTTCGCCTTCAGGGCGTCCTCCGCGCTGCCGAACAGTTTCGCCTTCGTAGACGCCAGGCTGTACTCGCTCGACAGCTCCTTCATGGAGCGCACCGCCGCCTTCATTTGCTGCTGGAAGTTGGAACTGTCAGCTGTAATTTTTGCTTTTACGGTTGTCGCCACGGTGCTATCCCTCCTTCTCTGGCTGGTGATCTATCGCATATTTCAGCGCCTGGATCAGCGGGATCAGTTCCTCGTTCATCGTTTCGCTGAACGATTCCCGCAGTATCTTGATCGACGCCTGCGTGATCGTGTCCAAAATCTCCAGGCACGTCTCCCACGGGTTCACGTCTGCGGCTTCGTTGTATCCATTCTCTTCATCGTAGTCGTCGAAGACGCTGGCCTCCTGCTCCACCTGCTCCGTGTCGTCGGCCAGCATAGAAAAGCTGGGCGTCACAATTTCCTGCATAACAAAATGCAGGGCCTTCGCCGCCGTCAGGACCTCGACCACGCTTGCGCCGACTACGTCTGCCGGCCGCAGCGTGCCGAACACGTCCGGCAATAGGCGGGTCATGCCCTGCAAAACGTCCCCGATCGTGTCGCCCATATCGCGCATATTTTCGGCGTAGCGTTTGGCCTGCCGCACCGTGATCCTGTCACATGTGCAGCAGGCGCAGCCGCTCCGCAGCGTGATCTCTACGTCAGGGATTACGTGCCACTGGTAAAATTTTTTCGGAACGCCTCGACGCCGGTGTTCACCTGCTTCATGAGCGTGGTCTCGATCATGGAGAACGCCACGATCACCTGGCCGGGGTCCAGGCCGCCGTCGCCCAGCAGCTCCGCGCGGGTGAACTTGTTCCCGTACAGTTCCACCAGGCAGTCCGCCATGGCGTAAAAGTCGGCGCGGGTGTACAGGCGGTTGTCTTCGCTGATAGGCTCGCGGACGTCGCAATACTTCAGGTACTGCTCTGTCGTCACCTTCGGCAGCTCATACGTCACCCCGTTGATCGTCAGGGGCGCGTTGAAGTTGTCCAGCGTAGTCATGAATTAGCCCTCCCCGTTGCCACCGGTTTCTCCGTCGCCGGCCTGCTGGCTGTCGTTGCCGTCGCCGGCCTGCTGGCTGTCGTTGCCGTCAGCCGACACGCCGCTGTACTCCTGGACCTGGCTGAACCAGTTCTTGATCGCCTGGGCCGCCTCGGTGGCGTCGGCCGCCAGGTTGGATTCGTCGACGCGGACGCGGTACAGGTGCTTCTCGGTCGCCTCGCCGGTGTTCGGGTCCTTCACCTGGTCCGCCTTGGCGCGCTCATAGAAGGACGCCTTCGCGGTCGCGGTCTTGTGGTTCTTCTTGTCCGCGATCGTCTCGTATTCCTCGTCGTTGCCCTGGTCGAACTTTCCGCAGTACAGCCACACGAACTCGTACTTGCCGTTCAGCTGGCGCGTGCGAAAGCCCATGGCAAGCTCCGGCGGGTTGTCCTCCGCGGTCTCCACCAGGAAGCCCGCCTCGTAAAGATGCGCCCACAGTCTGGCGCGATCCTGCGGCGCCAGGGTGTTCACTTCCAGCTCGACGTCGGTGCCCTGGTAGCTCGCCACGACTTCCTCCGTGCCGTCGTCGGAATAGATTTTTTCAGACGTGTACTTGTCGCTGATCTTCGCCGTGACGGCGCGCGCGAATTTCTCCGGCGCTTCGGCCTGGTACACTTCGGCCGTGTTCTTCGTCACGCGCGCCAGATAAATGTCCTTCAGGCCGCAGCGGCGGCTTCTCACGATGGTTCCTTTATCACTCATTTTCTTTTTCCTCCTGATACATGAACCGTTGCGGCTTGATGATGATCCCGCCGTCGTTCATAGTGTCGTCCTGGTCGCCGGCGATCCACGTCCACCCGGCGGCCGTCATTAGCTTCCTGATTCTTTCGGCCAGGTCGACCTCGTCCTCTTGCGAGAAAATCGTCACCTGGATCATGCCCGTCTCGATTTCCAGGTCGTCGTCGCTGCTGGCGTCCGGCGTGTCCGACAGCGTCCACAGCGTCACATGGCGGGCGTGCAGGCTCTTGTCGTACCAGCCCTGCTGCACGACAACCCCCTCTGCGCTGATAGGCTCCAGCGCTTCGGCGGCTTTTGCAATCAAGTCCATTTTTTACACTCCGATCTTCGTCTTTAGCAGTTTTTCATACTCTTCCCTGGCGATCCCGATGATCTCCGCCTGCGACGCTTCGGCCGCAGAATGAACAAATTCACGCGGCGGCTGCTTCGTGGTTCCCCAGTTCACGAATTTCATGTAAAAATAGCTTGATGTGTCCGACAGTTTCCAGCCGACCTCTGCCGACGCTGCCGTCAGGTTTGTCTTGATCGCAGACACAGGGACGTGATCCTTCGCGTGGCCTGGTGGCCTCGACGATTTCCGGCCCGATTTTGAGTTGTCCACGCTGACAGGAATCCGCCGTTTCATGTTTTCCTTCAGCACGGGGAGGCCGCGTTCCACGACCCGCTTGTTCGTCGCGGCCAGCTCCGACACAGACGCCAGATCCTCGCACGACTTCGTCAGCTCTTCCAGGCCCTCGAACTCGATGCCATAGGCAGCACGCGCCACGGTTCAGTCCTCCCTCGATGCCAGCAGGCGAATATACCCTTCGCGGCGCCGTGAATAGTCCGCGCCCTCCAGGGCGTACACGTTGCCGTCGTACTTGACCCTGAAGTTCTTCATGTCCTTCCGCAGCTCGTCGATCTTCGCGCAGGTCCTTACCTCCAGCACGATCGCGTCCGTCAGCGTCCTGTTGTGGACGTCTGTGCGTTCCTCGACTGACAGGCCCGGCAGATCGGCCCAGGCGGCGTAGAACGCCGCCCAGGTTTCCGACCTTCTGCCATTCAGGACGGCCTGCGTCTTCTTCTCGAATTGTACGCGGCCGCTATTCACCGGCTATCACCTCGGTTTTCTTCGGCTCGTAAATCTCGGACAGAATGATCGTCGACGCGGCCGCCTTCATAGCTTCCCTGGTTTTTTCGTACTTCCCGCGCTTGTCGTACAGGTCCTTCACGCTGGCGAAAAGCACGATTTTCTGGCGGCTGGTCATGCTGTCGGCGTTGAACTTCGGGATCAGTTCACCCATTGACTGGAGCGCCGCTTCGACCATGATCGCCACCAGATCGTCGTCGTCGTCATAGTCGACCCGCGCGTACTTCTTCGCCTGGGCCACGATCGCCGTCAGCTTTTCAGCCTCCATGGTTCACCCCTCCGATCAGCCGGCAGTGGTGATGCTGATCACGCCCTTGACGATCGCGGCGCCGTCGACAACCTGGACGTCGAAACGGTCGCGGACCTTCAGGCCGGTCTTGTCCTTCTCCCACAGGTCGCCGGCGGTGCTGGAAATGTCCAGGCTGATCACGTTACGGTCGAAGAGGGTCACAGCCTCTGCAGGCTGGCCGCAGAACACGGGGACTTCCGTCTTCGCCGGGTCGTTGCCGGACGCCTCGACGCTGACGTTCTTCAGGACCTTGTTCGACAGCTTCACCAGCGGATACTCGCCGAACAGCAGACGCTTCGTCTTGTCGGTGGGGTCCGGCTGGAGAATGTACTTCTCGTCGTGGTCCTTCAGCTTGTCCAGGAAGTTGAACCCGGTCTGGTTCGTCATGATGATTCCGCCCTGCGCGATCGCGGGGTCCAGGACGATGTTGAAGATGTCCTTCAGGTCGTCGATTCCCTCGATCTTGTACGTGGTCTCACCGACGGCGGCGTCCAGGGCCGCCAGAATCTTCGCGTTGCGGGTGGCGCGGGACTTCTTGGCGATCCACTTCTTCAGGTACGCCAGAATGTTCTCCGCGCTGTCCTCCAGCAGTTCGGCGGTCACTTTCAGGATTCCGCCGTACTTCTTGATCTTGTACTTGATGTTGCGGAAAGTCGGGGTGTCCTGCTCCTGGAACTGGCCCTCTTCGGCAACCTCCGGCCATGCCACAGCGTCCGCGTCGACCTCGATCACGCGGCTGCCGGTCTGCGTGGCGACGTTCTCGACGTTCACGTAACGCTCCAGATCGTCGGCGGCCGCGCGGCGCAGCTCCTTGATCTGCGTGGAAATGTCCTGCGGCACAGTCAGGCCGCCGTCAGCGCCGTCGTCGCCCTCGGCGCCGGGGTCGCCCTCCTTCATGCCCTTGTTGTGCAGCTGCGCGTCGCGCATGAGGATTTCCGCGGCGTCCTTCGGCGCCTTCTTGCCCTTCAGGCGTGCCTTGATCGCCGCCACAAGCGCGGAGCCGACCTGCTCGACAGTCGGCGCGGCCTGCTGGGTGTTCACGGGTTCCGCGTTCGCGGCGTTCTGCATGTTGCCCTCGTTGCCGGTGGCGGCAGGCGGGTCGTCGTCCAGGTCCACGACCAGGTCGAACTCGCGCTGCATTTTCTTCAGGTCCTTCTTCGCGTCCTCGGCCTCGTCCAGCTTGCCGTCCGCGACCAGGGCCTTGACTTCGTCCTTTTTGGCGTTGATAGCCTCCAGCATTTTCTTCAGCTTCTCGTTCATGGTGTTCTCCTTTCAGTTTCTCGTGCCGTACAGGCACAGATCGTCCAGCAGGTCCTTCTCCCGCTGCTTGTCCTCTTTTCTCTTCTCTTCCTGCCGTTTCAGGCTCTCCGGCAGGTTCTTGAACGTCGCGAACAGCTCACTGGCGCAGGCAGCAGCCGCGGCGCCTTCTCGCGTTTCCAGCTCGAAGTATTTCGCAGCCTCTTCACCCCGCATCCACGTTTCCGCGTCCATCAATTCCTTGATCTTGTCGCGGTCCACGCCGTCCAGCGCGCAGGTTTCATAGACGTCAATGATAGATTCCGCAGCCTTGTCCAGCTCTTCGGCGAAGGCGCGGAACTGCTCGGCGTTCCCGACGCAATAGCCCCACGGGTTGTGAACCATGAGCTGGGCGCCGGTGTTCACGACGCGCTCGTCGCAGGCCATGAAAATCACAGACGCGATAGACGCGGCCATTCCGTCGACGTAGCCCGTCTTCTTGCCCTGGTGGCGCTTCAGAATGTTATAGATCGCCATACCTGCGAACACGTCGCCGCCGGGCGAGTTGAAGTAAATCGTCACCGGCTCGTTCGGCGCCAGACTGTTCATGAAGTCCGCGATCTCCTGCGGGTAGTTCCCGCCGTACCACGCCGCCGTCAGCTCGTCGTCGACAATGTCGCCATACAGATACAGCTCCGCCGTGTTCCCGGCGTTCTTCATGTCGATATAGCCGCGCTGGCCGCCGCGCTTCGCTTTCATCGTGTAACGCTTATTCACTCTCTCCTTCACCCCCTTTCTGGTCTCCGCCTTCTTGCCCTTCCTGGCCCGAAGGCGGCGGAACTGGCGGGTCCTCCGCCGGTTCCTTCCCTTCGGGGTCTTCGCCTTCCTTCCCCACGTCTTCCAGACGGATCATGGCGCCGTTTACGATCGGCTTGTCCCCGCCCTCGACGTGGCTCATGTCCAGCTTTCCGCGTGCCTCGTCCACCAGGTACACACCGTGGTCGACGTAGCCCGTCAGGATCTCCATTTGCGTTTTGCTGTCGGTCCGCAGCAGGACCTTCTCGTTCAGCTTCGTGTACTCTCCGGCCTCCATGGCCTCGATCCCCAGCAGCTTGTACGTCGCCTCTTCCTCGTAGCCCTTCATGATGAACAGCATGGTCTCCGTCAGGAACGACAGCTGCTGCATTTCGCTGTTCGCGTAGCTGCTCTTCTCGTAGTCGTTGATCTGGTTCGGCTTGACGCCCATGCTGCCGGCGATCTGTAGCGCGGTATATTTCCGCAGCTCGAAATACTGCGCGTCTGTCAGCTTAATGTCCAGCGGCGTCAGCTTCATGCCCAGCGGGACTGGCATGATCCGGCCCGTGTTCTTCGGGCCGGCGCCGAAGTCCTCGAAGGCCTCGCGCAGCGCTGTCTTCGCTTCCGGCGACAGCGTCCCGGTATATTCCAGGACCGCCTTCGCTGTCAGCCCCTGCTCGTACAGCTTGTTCAGGTACGCCTGGGACGACCCGGCGCCGCCGATCGTCTCGCGCAGAATATCCTGTACCGGCATACCCGTGATCCCGTTCAGCGTGTGCGACGTCTTCACGTGGATCACGTCCTCCGACGGCAGCGTGTACTGTTTCCCCGTGTACGGGTCCGTGTACCAGTAATAGATTTTCCCAGCGCCTGCGAAGATTCCAGCGTCGTCGACCAGGACCTTCACACAGTTCGACGGCATGATCCACAGGTTTTTGATCTCGTACTTGCCGCCGTACTTCAGGCGCTTGAACCGGCGCTCGATATATGCGTAACCGTTGCCCCAGTGGTTCCGGTTCATTTCGATCGTCGACCAGAACGTCGTCGGCGTCATGTACGGGTTCGGCCTGTATTTCAGGACGCGCTGGACGTCCTTGCGCTTCGCCTCCGTGATGCCCGTCGGCGTCTGTTTGAAAATCTTCCAGGGGATCTTCCCCAGCGTCTCCGCCAGGGTCTTCATGCAGGTGAAATACGTGATTTCCGACCAAATCCCGCGGCGCTTTCCGTGGCCTCGTAGCCACTCCATGAAAGTCTCGCTCCCCATGCTCGCGGTCTCGCCGGCGCTGTTATATCGGCGCCAGGCGTTCCATGGCATAGCTGCCGCCACGCGGGCGAAAAAGTCGCGCAGATACGAAAAAATCATTTTTCCACCTTCTTGTGCGTGTTGTACATCTTCAGCCATTCCTCCACTATCTCTTCCGTTGTGTCTGCCGTGTCGCCACACATGACGACCTTCCAGACGTCGATCAGCGCGTCGACCGGGTCGATCCGCTGCGTCGACACGTCTTTGTCGATCTTGATCTCGCCGTAATTGTTGGAAATGACCCTCGCGTTCGCCAGGGACCACGTCAGCAGCTCTTCGCCGCGGTTGTATTCCACGTTTTCGGCCTCGATCTCCAGGCGCAGGTCCTCCGTCGGATCGCTTAACGCTTTAGCGCTCTGGTGAATCTCCAGGCTGTCCCAGCCGGTCGCCTCCAGGTCCTGAAGGAACGCCGAGGCGTTGTGCGGGTCGTAGCAAATCATTTTCGGCCGCAGCGCGAAAACCTCGACCAGCGACTGCAAATACGCCAGAATGTAACGGTAATCTGTTTTAATGCCGCCCAGCGTCCGTGTCACCGTCACCAGCTTGTGCTCGATCCATACGTCATACGGCGCCAGGTCGCTGTCGATATGCTCCTGGACCCGTTTCTCTGGCATAAAACTGTGCGAATGAATAAAAAACTTTTTCCGGCCGCCTTCGACCGTGAACGGGATCACGATCACGATCGTCGTCAGGTCGCCGCCGGACGACAGATCCATGCCGACGTAACACGGCAGCCCCTCGAAGTCCGCCAGGGTCCGATCGCTCGCGCAGCGGCGCCACGGCTCCAGGTCCTTCAGGTAGGACGACCCGCCCCACTGTAGCCACTTGTTCAGCTGCTTCACCAGGAAGTCGCGCAGGTCCTCGCCGCCCATGTCTTTTGCGGTCGCCGCGATCTCTTTCAGGTTCTCCAGCGCTTCCGGGTCGTAGGCCAGCGTCGGGTTCGCCTTCAGCCAGTTCGCCGGGTTCCACAGGTCGTCGCCTTCGTCCAGCTCTGCGATATATACAAATTGCGATTCGATCGACGTCGCGCCTCGAAGGATCGCCTTGCAGTGCTGGTATAGCTTGTAGCATGGCGCGTTCAGGTTGAACCCGGCGGTCGTGATCACGCTGATCAGCGCCTGCTTCATTTTCTTGATGCCGCCTTCCAGCAGCTTGTACATCTGGTTCGTCAGGTGTGCGTGATACTCGTCGACGATTCCCAGGAACGGACGGTGCCCGTCCAGGCTCTTCGTGTCGCCGCTGATCGCGCGGATAATGCCGTGCGTCTGCTTGCACTCGATCGTGTGGTTGTGCTCGTGAATGGTGAACAGTTCCTCCAGGTCGGCGTCCGACCTGATAAACTTCGCGATCTCGTCCCACACAATGTTCGCCTGGTCCTGCTTCGTGGCCGTGCAAAAGATTTTTGGGTATTGGTAGGCCGTGAAATTGCCATAATACGCGGCCAGGATTCCGTTCAGAAAGCTCTTCCCGTTCTGGCGCGCCAGCTGGACGTAACTTGTGCGAAAACGGCGGTAGCCGCTCCCCTTCTTTTTCCACCCGTTCAGGGACCCCAAAATGAAGCATTGGAACGGGTACAGCCTGATCTTTTGCCGCTCTTCGCCCTCCGCGATCTCCAGCTCTTCGGCGAAATTTATGATTTCCTCCGACGCCTCGACGTCGAAGTAATACACATACGTCGCGACCTCCGACTTCTTCAGGTCGTTCATGTGCCGGCTGCACGCCAGTTTTACCAGCTCGCCGGCCTCGATCTTGCCGTCCAGTACGTCCAGGGCGTACTGCGTGCAGCGGTCGACGGTTTTCATGCCCCCGTCGCCTTCTCTTTCACGTACTTCGCGAACTTATTGTCCGGTTTTTCCTCCCTGGCCTTCGGCGCCACCAGTCGGCAGCGCCCGGAAATTGTCAGCCCGAAGTCCGTCGCGCCCTGGCGGCAGCGCTTCCACAGCCGCTCTCGCACTTTGTCCAGGTTGTCCCGCTCCGCGTTCACGACCTGGACCCGTTTCATTACGATCTCCCCGTCTTCGCCTTTGACAAACTTCCCGTCCGGCCCGGTCTCCGGGATGGTCACTTCGACCAGGTACGGCATTTTCTCCAGGACTTCCGTGACCTGGTTGTATTCGTCTTCCGCCTGGATCAGGCGGGCCAGGGCCTCGCAGTCCAGGTTCGTCATGACTTCCAGCCGGATCAGCTGCTCCGCGACCTCCATAAATCGCTTTTTCTGCTTCGCACTCTTCATCCATGCCGGCGGCTTCACCTTGTCGGCGTCCGGGTGCAGTTCCTGGGCCTTCCGCAGGTCGATCTCCGCCTTCGTCAGGTGTTTCTTTCCCTTCGCCTGGACCAGGGCGACCGGCTGCCGTTTTCCTGCCATTTTTCCGCCTCCTTGGTGTCAGATTCTGATACCGGCGGCGCTTTTTTGGCGTTTTTACCCCCTGAAAACTTTTCAGTGGGGAATTTTCTCCGAAGATGAGGGGGGCGCGACCAGGAAGGCGTCACACAAAACTTTTTCGACCCCCCCACGGTCTGCGAACCAGCGCCGCCGGCACTCGATCAGCTCCGCCTGACAGGCCTCCATTGATGCCTTCGATGCTTTGTATCTCGCTGTCACTCTCGCGTGCGTCGATCCTGCCAGCGGGATCAGGTTGAACGGGTCCATGCGGCGGTCCCAATCGTCCTCCAATTCGACCAGGTGATGGACCATTGTCGGCGCCAGGATCGCGCCCTCTGTGTAGTACGCCAGCACGTCGATCCGATCGAAGACGTCGATCATGCGCGCGCGCATTATGCGCCACGCGCGGGACCGGTAAAAATCCGCGGCCTGCTGACTGCGCTGCTGGCGGTTGTAAATCATGTGCCGGCTGCCGTACTTTGCGCGGCAGCTGTCGCACATGTCCACGCCCTGCGGGATAGCCTGCCCGCAGCGGCACAGGTGCAGCAGCATCCGGCGTCACTTCCTCGCGTTCGCGGCCGCACTTTCGCGCCTCCTGGCGTGTGCTCTTCGGTCGCTTTTTTGGTGCCAAAAAAGACAAGCGCCGGAAAGAAGTTTTTCACTCTTCGATCCGGCGCTTGTCTTGCGCTCCTGTGTGTCATTGTATCACCTGACGGCATAATCCGCGCCCCCAGGATTTCCCCAAAAATTCACCAGGCTTTCACGGCGTCTACTCCATAAAGCCGGGCGCCCAGCGTTTTCATTACTTCCCAGCACCAGCGGTCCGGGCTGTTTTTCCCGCAGTTCAGCGCGTCGGCAATCTGTCCATAGCTTTCGCCGTCCACATAGCGGCGTTTGAAGGCCTCCCATTTATAGCCCTGGCCGCGGGCTGTGTAGTGTGCGGAAACGTCCGCCAGGGCGTCGTCGATCGCGGTGATCAGCTTCCTGGTCTCTGTCTGATCCCCGAACGGCGGCGCAGCCTGGCCGTCTTTCTCTGCTGCTGCGACGCAGGCCTTCAGCATTGTGTAATTCTCCATTGTCCGCTTCAGCTGCTGCTTCAGCTCGTTTTTCTTCATTTCCCCACAGCCTCCCGCGGCCTGTGCCGCTTACATTCCAGGGAAGGCGATCTGGTCCGCGATCGTCCCGCCTCTTTCTGCTGTTTCTCTTTCGATCTCGATCCTGCGGCACGCCTTCTCGTAGGTGCTGGCCTTATTCTCGAACGCGATCCAGGACCTGCCGGTTCTGATCGCTGCGACGGCGGCGGTGCCGCTTCCTGCAAAGCAATCCAGGACCAGGTCGCCCGGCTTTGTGCTGTCCTCGATACAGCGCTGCATGATCGCGATCGACTTTTGCGCCGGGTGCAGTTTCGGCCCGTCCGTGCCCTGGGCGCCGCTGGAATAGCCGCGCTCCCTCCAGACGTTCGACCCGCCGCGCTTCAGGGCGGCGTTTTTCGTGCCGAACAGGATAAACTCGTGCGTGTAGCTGTAAAAGCTGCCCGGCCCGCTTCCCTTGTCCCACACGATCAGGTTCTTCACCGGCAGGAAGTCGGCATAAATCGGATAATAAAACGCATAGCCGCGCCAGTCCATGAATATGTAAAACTCACCGTCCGGCCGCAGCACGCGGTTCCATTCTTTCGCCAGCTGCTGCCAAAACGGGCGCGTCACTTCCAGGTCGGAAAAGTCGCCGCGCTGCCCGTTCTGCGTCAGCCCTTGGAAGTACGGCGGGTCTGTGACGATCGCCTTCACGCTGGCTGTCTTCACCTGCCTGATCCCTTCCAGGCAGTCCATGTTATGCAGCTGATTTAAGGCCAGCATTTAAGAACCCCCCCCCGCAATTCCAGCGCGACTTCCTTCCACGCTCTGATCGCCGCCTTCGCCTGGATCAGCTCGCACTGTAGATCCTGCACTCTGCGATCCGCGACAGCTCTGTCGATTCCCAGGCACTCGGCGACCATGTCCTTGACCTGCTGCATTTCCTCCGGCGTCACGTGGCCCAGGACGCGATCGACGCGCCTGTCGTCGATCGTTTTGATCTGGTCGCAGATCGCCACGGACGGGCGCGGCGCCGACGGGATTCTCACGCGCCACGGCTCCAGGCCTTGCGTTTCCGCGCCCCTGGTCGTCAGATACACGACCATGCACGTCGTCTTTCCCGCCTGGATCACGACGGCCGGGCGTCCTGGCCTCTGTTCGTGCCCGATCGTGTTGTGGTCCTCTTTCGTGATATACACGATATCGCCCTGGCGAATACACACCAGGCGCAGATCGACCCCTTCGTTATACATTCAGGTCGCCCCCTTCTTTGTTCCTGACGTCCATGATCACGTCGAAAATTTCGCCCGGCGTGTACATGTCGTCAATATCGGCGCAGTCCTGGATAATGCCGCCGCTGATACAGCCGAAGGCGCTGACCAGGGCGTCCGCAAACTCGTCGACCTCCTGGTCGCGCCGAACCATGGCGTCGAACTCGTCCAGGCACGCCTTCAGCTCCGCCTCCGGCAATCCAGATACTTCGATGCAGCAGCGGATTCCCCGCACAATGTCCTTCCGCTCTGATTCTTCCCGCTCCATGTCTTCGACCGCGGCGGCGATCAACTCTTCCCGCGTTTTCGCCTTTTCCGCGTGCAGCGGCGGCTCCGGCTCCGGTTTTTTCACGTTTTTGTTCTCATATTTCCCGCAGGCTGTCGTTTTGTCCGTGCGATCCAGGCAGCGCTGCCAATTCGCGCAGCTGTAGCACAAACTGTCGGCGGTTTTCGGCTCCGCCTCGATCGGGCGCTTTTCTGCCATGATCGCGCAGCAGTAATCGCACGTTTTCCAGTCCAGACAGGACTGACAGCAGCCGGCGCAGCGATCCAGGACGCCCTTGTGCATGAAATTCGCCTTGATCACGGGCCAATGGCCGCAGGTGCCGTTCACGCGCTCGCAGTCCGGCGACGCCCAGGCGTTTTCGTCCTTCTTTTCAGGCTTTGCCGCCTTCGCGGCGACGACTTCCTTGTGCGTGATCTCTTCGCCGCGGTCTTTCGCCGCCTCGAAGGTCTCCCGCTGTTCTTCCTCCGGCAGGCCGGCCAGCTCATAGGCGGCGGAAAACTTCAGATCGCCGTCTTCCAGCTGCTGGCGCAGCTCCGGGATCAGGTACTTGTTGATCCGCTCGATCTGCGCGATCTTCGTCGCCGATCGGTCCATGATCCGCGCCACGGCGTCGCGCAGGCGTCCGCGGCGCAGGTCGACGCCGGCCTCTTCCTCCTGGCCGCGGGCTTTCGCGGCGGACAGGATCGCGTACAGCTGCTCCGCCTCCCGCAGTTCGTCGGCCGTGGTCTTTTCGCGCTGCGCGTTCGCGGCGATCAGTTGCAGCTGCTCCTGGTCCGCCGTCATAGGCGGCAAAATCCGGCACGGGACCACGTCGAAGCCCTCGTGCCCTTCGCTCCGCAGCATGATCGACGCCAGCCAGCGGCGCTCGCCGTCGACGATCCTATACGGGCCGGGCACCGGGTCCGGCTCCAGCACCAGCAGCGGCGACAGAACGCCGCCGGCGGCCAGGATCATGTCCGCCAGGGCGCGGATATTGTCCAGGCTGTAGAAGTTCTTCTCGTTGCGCTCCAGGGCGTCGACGGACAGCCTGATCGTTTTCAGCTCTTGAATGTCCATGTGTTCCTCCTATGTTCAGCGGTCGCAAAAGCACGGCACGCCGTATTTATCAGAAATTTCTTTGTTCAGCAGCAGGCGCCCCAGGCGGCGGTCCATGTACGCCGTGATCACCTGGATCGCGTCCCGCGCGCTCCAGCAGATCGCCACATAATACCCCG
>JAEEGF010610618.1_pt1 | contig 22692 bp, 19 predicted proteins | sample 9134171 | NCBI WGS metagenome assembly JAEEGF01 (sample SAMN16246542, study PRJNA631951) | gut metagenome | biome: gut microbiome; feature: rumen; material: AP-attached | host: Bos | place: Iran: Karaj | collected 2018-10 | reverse complement strand
CGGGAAACTTCATAAGTAAAATCCACATGACCGGGGGTATCTATAAGATTTAAAATATATTCCTGACCGTCTTTATCCCTGTACTGCATTTTAACGGCCTTGGCTTTTATTGTAATACCTCTTTCTCTTTCAAGTTCCATACCGTCGAGAATTTGATCTTTCATTTCTCTTTTTGAAATGGTACCCGTATATTCAAGAAGTCTGTCGGCAAGTGTACTTTTACCGTGATCTATATGTGCGATGATGCAAAAATTTCTAATGTTTTTCAAAGTGTTTTTCCCTTAATTGTTAATTGTTTTAAATTTTTTCTTTCAATTGTTGAACATACTCATCTTCCGGATAGAGCTGTTTCAACAAATTATAAACTTTACCGTAACTTTCTTTATCTTTTTTCTTAATATAAATTGCTGCTAAATTTTTTAATCCTTCAGCATTATTGGGAGCATATTTTAAAGATTCTGTAAATGCATTTTCCGAATTATCAAGATTATTCATCATAAATTCCAAATTTCCCAAATGAATGCATGTTTGTGCATATTCAAGCATCCTTCTGTCTTTCCAATTTTCTTTGTAAAAATTGTGAGGTTTTTCCTGCAATTTATTGGGAAAATTTATGTGTTCCAAATATTCTTTTTCCGCTAAATCCGGATGACCGGACTGAATATACAAGCTTGCCAACTGATAATATGTTTGCGGAAATATCGGATCTATCATTTTGTATTGATTATAATATCCTATTGCTTGGTTAAAACAAAACTCTCTTTTTTGTACAGCTTCCTGTAATGCTTGTTCATTTTTTTCTTTTGACAAAACATTTACCTGATTATTAAAATAACTTACAAGTTTTGAATATAACACACCTACCAAAAATTTTGATTGAACATAATTAGGCGCCAATTCCCAAATACTTTTGTATTCGTCGATGGCCTTGTTCGGATCATCGTTTTGCCATCTGTCGTTAAAGTTGTTTGCTTTAAAATATCTTGCCATAATAAAAGACGGATTTTTTTCTATTACTTGAGTATACAATTCTATTGCCTGTGTAAAATTTCCTGCCTTTGAATATTGTATTGCTTTTAAATGTATTATATCGGCCTGAAAATATCCGTAGAACACATATATAAAATATGCTGTCACTAACAGAATTACTATTTGAACAATCCTTTTTATTAATATCGGAACAGATACAACATATTCTTCTTGTTCTTTTTCTAAACTACTTATTGCAACGGCAAGTATCGCTCCTATCAACATCCACAACATTACACCTGAAGACACAAACCTTAAAGACACGCATACACTATCATGAGCAAGTTGCGCAAGTATTGCGGAAATAAAACCCAACTGCAAATATGACATTGCAGACATATTTAGATTATTTTTTTTGAAATAAGCTAAATTTTTAAACCCTACCGTTAAAATTGTCAGCAATAAAAGTAAAAATATTCCGATACCGAAAATACCTTCATCATAAAAAACTTCGAGATATTCATTTTCGGGATGATCACTTTCGGTATTGTGCAACCCTTCTATAAAAAATATTTGCGGTCTTCTGTAAGACGGATATGTTAAATAAAATGTTCCTATACCGGTTCCTATAACGGGATGAGTATTTATCATTTCCCAACAAGAAAGCCAGGTAAAGACTCTGAACGATGAACTGTCAGGCCTTTTTTTAAGTTGAAAAAATATTCCGCCGGTAACAACCGATGCTGTAATTGCAGCCATCAACAAAATAACAATTACTTTCTTTTTCTTTGCCATGTTTAATATGAAACCGACAAACAAAAAAGCAAAAGTAATGAATCCTACTCCAAAACCTATCCAGGCTCCTTTGGAATAAGAAAAAATTGTTGAAAACGTTATAAGAATCCATAAGAACAAAAGATGGAAACTTTTCTTTTTGAAAAACAATGCCAATACTATCGGACTCATCACTATAAGGAAGTCGCCGAAAAAGTTTGGATTACCGAAAGTTGAAAAAATTCTGTTGCCGAATGCCCATCTCCAAACAAACGGATCTAACCCTTTTGCCGGAGGTTCCGGAAAAAATCTTGTATCTAAAAACTGAATAACGGCATATATACAAACAACATATGTTGCAAATATTAAGAAATTAACTAATCTTTTAAGGTGTTTTTTGTCCGCAAAACAATCTATTATTATTAAAGCTAACGAGCAGTATATTATTCTTCTTAATAACTCATTTAATGATGCCAGTTGAAACGGGGAATGGAAATATGAAATGATTCCTGATAGCAAGAATAACAGTATCGGCAAAATTACAATTAAATTTTTTTTGATATTATAAAATAAATCACTTTCAAGTTTATATATAAGCCAGGAACATAATAATGCGATTCCGCCTATTTGAACTATTGTTATTTTGATTTGTGCTGAATCGTAAGTTCCCAAATAAAAACTCACCGCTACCAAAAAATAAAATAACGGTAATCCGTAAATTATAAACTTTGAAGAAACTTTTTTTATAATATTTGAAAACATTTTTTACCTTAAAAAAAGAAATAAGCCGACAATAGGATTTGAACCTACGACCCATCGCTTACGAAGCGATTGCTCTACCAACTGAGCTATGTCGGCAAATTTTTATAAATTATATCATATATTTATGTTAAATTGAAATTAATATTTTAACAATATTTTTTTCATATCAATTACAGCTTTTTCAAGACCGTCAAACACCGCTTGAGCTATTATTGAAAATCCTATATTCAGTTCATTCAAGTTTTGTATATCGCAAATATCATAAACATTGTTGTAATCAAGGCCGTGCCCTGCATTGAATATCAACTTATTTTGTTTTGCCAACACCGAAGCTTGTTTTATTTTTTCAAGTTCGGCTGCCGCATGTTTTTTACCTAACTTAAACAAATTTGCATATTTTCCGGTATGAATTTCTATAGCATCCGAACCAACTTCGGCACAAGCTTCTATTTGGTTGGGTTCGGGATCTATAAACATACTGACTATTATACCTTTATCCTGCAACTTTTTAACTATTTCCGATAATCTGGATTTTTGTCCGGCAACATCAAGCCCGCCTTCCGTAGTAACTTCCTGCCTTTTTTCCGGAACTATACAAACAGAATACGGTTGAAGTTTTAATGCAACATTAACAATTTCGTCGGTAGCTGCCATTTCAAAGTTGAGTTTTGTTCTCATACATTGTTTTATTTCAAAAACATCTTTATCCTGAATATGTCTTCTGTCTTCTCTCAAATGTGTAGTAATCGAATCTGCTCCGGCCTTTTCGCAAAGTGCTACGGCTTTTACCGGACTTGGATATTCTTCCATTCTTGCTTGTCTCAATGTTGCTATATGATCTATGTTTACACCGAGTTTTATCATTTATTTTCCCTTTACTGTTTTTTCTATTTCTTTTTTAGCTGCATTTACAACATTTTGTGCTGTTTTTTTAATTTCTTTTTTATCTTGTCCTTCGAGCATTACTCTCAACAACTTTTCCGTTCCGGAATATCTTACTAAAATTCTCCCGTTATCTCCAAGTTTTTTTTCAACTTGTTTTATAAGTTTTGTTGTTTGCGGTAACTTTTCCAACGGAATTTTTTCCAAAACTTTTTCATTTATAAGAACTTGCGGATATTTTTTTATCCAACCGCACATTTGTGAAAGAGATTTGTTTTCTTTTGTTAAAATATTCAACAACTGTAATGCACTTATCAGTCCGTCACCGGTATCCAACAACTGTTTAAAAATTATGTGCCCGGATTGTTCTCCGCCGATAATTGCTTTATGTTTTATTAAATCTTCGTAAACGTACCTGTCTCCGACTTTACTTGTAACAACTTTTATTTTTTCCTGCTTTGCGGCTTTTATAAGACCGAGATTTGCCATTACCGTGATAACAAGTGTATTATTTTTTAATTTGTTGTTATCTTTTAAATACTTTGATACAACACCCAAAAAATAATCACCGTCGCGAACCATACCTTTATCATCAACCGAAATTACTCTGTCGGCATCACCGTCAAAGGCAAATCCGCAAAAAGTTTTTTTTGCTTTAACGACGGTTGCCACCGTTTCGGGATGTAATGCGCCGCAATTTAAATTTATATTTTTGCCTGTAGGTTTATTGTTTATAACTATCACATCAGCTTTTAGCTTTTTTAATACTTCCGGAGCAATTTTATATGATGCACCGTTTGCACAGTCTATTGCTATGGTTTTTCCTTTCAAAGCATCTTTAGGCATTAATGATATTAAAAATTTTTCGTACTGTTTTACTAAATTTTTACCGGAAACATTTTTTATTTTTGAGTTTTTCGACAATACTTTTTTTTCTTCGATATATTTAACCAAATGTTTCTCTAATTTTGCTTCAACTTTATCCGGAAGCTTTTTTCCTTTAGACGAGAAAAATTTTATTCCGTTATCCAAATACGGATTATGAGAAGCGGATATTACTATCCCCGCCTGATAATTATTGTTTTTTAATAAATATGCCACCGCCGGAGTGGGTAATACCCCCAAATCGATAACTTTTATTCCCGCGGCATTTATGCCGTGTTGTAAAGCTTTTAATATTCTTTTGCCCGACTCTCTTGTGTCTCTGCCGATTAAAATTCCGTTTCCTTTTTTATCGAGAGTTTCCGCAAGTACGTAACCTATCAAAGAAACTGTATTGTTATCAAACGGGAATTCGTTTGATTTTCCTCTTATACCGTCTGTACCAAAAAATTTCATATAGTTACCTTTATAAAATATATTTTGTAATATTATACACAATTATGTTTGCTTTATAAACGAATTTTTATATTAAATTTTTCTTTTCCGTTAAATAATTAATTCGTTCTCTTTTTTTCAAAAGCTCGTCTATCTTTTCATCAATTATCACATCAGATTTTTTTATGGGTTTTGCTAAACTTATACCTTCCAAATCTTTACATCTGCTGAGAGCAACATATAACTGTCCGGGAGCAAATGCACCATACCCTAAATCTATTAACACATTATCAAAAGTTTTACCCTGACTTTTATGTATTGTTACCGCCCAGGCAAGTTTCATCGGATACTGCGAAAAAGAACCGGCATGTTCCGTTTCTATGGCATTTAAATCTTTGTTCCACTTATACTTAAATAAATCCCATTTATATTGTTCTACAATTTCGGTTTTACCGTTTTGCATTTTAACATATATCTTATATTTGTCGTCGGATAAATCTTTTATAATGTCTTCTATAACACCGATGGAACCGTTAACCCATCTGTCCTTGCTGTCATTATTTAACATCATTACCTGTGCACCGACTTTCAGTTTAAGTTCATAATTTACGGGAAATGCGGAAACATTGTCAACGTCTTCGGTCTCGGCGGTAAAAGTGTACGGATCGCAATGTATTTGACCTAAAAATTTATTATTGTAAAATTCCGCCGACTTGTTTGTTGTCGTCAATAAAACCGATAATTTTCTGTTTTCGGATTTCTTGTTTACATTTTTGTTCAAAGAATCTATTATTTCGGAATTTACATGATTTGTTCTTATTGAATTAAGTATATTTATAAATTTTTCGTCGGTTTGTCTGTAAACTTTTTGAAATTCTATTACATGACAATAAACTTCGTTCATACATTTCGCGCTGAAAAAGTACGGACTGTCATAATACTCATGAAACAAAAATTCTTCTTCTTTTGTAACTACCGGCGGTAATTGCATTAAGTCACCGATAAAAAGCATCTGCACTCCGCCGAACGGCAACTTTGGAATCGGTCCGTTTAATCTTAAAAACTTATCAACACAATCCAAAAGATCGGCTCTTAACATAGAAACTTCATCGATGATAATAGTTTCCACATTTTTGTATATGGAATTTTTACCGTATCTTCTTTTTGTAACTTTATCCAATGTAATATCTGTTTTAAATTTAAAAAAGGAATGTATTGTTTCGCCTCCCGCGTTTAGTGCCGCCACACCTGTAGGAGCCAAAATAACAAACTTCTTTTTACATTGGGAAACAAAATATTTTAAAAATGTAGTTTTGCCGGTTCCGGCTTTGCCGGTAACAAAAACATTATCATTTGTTTGCAATAATATTTTTAAAGCCAACTGAAATTCATTATTTATTTCCACTGCCATTTATATACCTGAATACCACTTACAAATAAATTATATTTTTAATACTTATCCACAAGTTAATCACAATCGCTATTTTTGTATTATTTTTTATTCGATTTAATAAAATTTATTTGATTTTTCAATTATTTTTATAAATTCACAAAGTAAATTGTATTATACAAATTATATAAAATTATACCTTGTTATACACAATTGTTAATTACTGTTTTCTTAAAATATTGGATATTCTTTCCAATTCTTCCAAATTGCTGTAATTAAATGTAATTTTACCTTTTTTCCCGTTTCCTGTAATAGCAATTTTTGTTCCGTATACTCTTTGCAATTCATCAATCAAGTTTGAAATTTCAGCATCTTGTTGTTTTACCTTAACAACTTTTTCTTTTTTTCCTTTTACTTCAGATACTTTAATTTCAACATCTCTTACGGTTAATCCTTCATTTAATATTTGGTTAGCCATTTCCTGCAATTTATTTTCATCGGTTATACTTGCCAACATTCTGCCGTGTCCGGAAGAAAGTTTCCCGTCTATTATCATAGTTTGAATATTGCCCGGCAAATTTAATAATCTTAAACTGTTTGCAATTACGGATCTGTTCTTTTTAACTATTTTTGATATTTGTTCCTGTGTATATTTGTATTCTTCGGAATATTTTTTGTATGCAAGAGCTTCTTCTATAGGATTTAAATCTTCTCTTTGAATATTTTCTATTAAAGCAAGGTCCAATTTATCTTTATCCGAGGCACCTTCTTGAATAATAGCTCTTATTTCCGTAAAACCTGCAAGTTTTGATGCTCTTAATCTTCTTTCCCCCGCTATAAGCTCATATTCTCCCGGAGCAACGGAACGAACAACTATTATAGGTTCAAGTAACCCGTTTTCTTTTATTGAGTCCGCAAGTTCTTGTAATTTTTCTTCATTGAAAAGAGTTCTCGGTTGGTGTCTGTTCGGTTTTATTTTATCAATGCTTATATTTTCCACTCTTTCTACAGCATCATTATTTTGGGTTGCTGTCAATGGTGACATTATTGCTTCAAGGCCTCTACCTAATTTCATTTTTGACATTTTATATCTCCTTATTCAATTATTTTTATAATCGTTTTAATACTGTTATTGTTCTATATTTGTAACAATATTTTGTTTTGACAAAAATTCTGTTGCAAAATCCAAATAAGATTCTGTTCCTTTGCAATGTTTATCATATAATATTGCCGGTTTACCGAAACTTGGTGCTTCCATCAATTTTACATTTACAGGGATTTTAGTATTATAAACCTTATCTCCGAAAAATTTTACAACTTCATCTACAACTTGTTGAGATAATTTTGTTCTGCTGTCAAACATAGTAAAAAGCACACCTTCCAAATCTAAATGATATTTTTGCATTAAAGTAAAAATTGTTTTTGATAATTGCCCTAATCCCTGCAACTCAAAAAATCCGCATTTCATAGGAATTATTACCGTATCTGCGGCAACAAGTGAATTAATTGTCAGTAATCCGAGAGTCGGGGGACAATCTATTATTATATATTTATAAACCTTTTGAAATTTTTCCAAAGCCATCTTTAATCTTTGCTCTCTGTTTTCTATAGTAACCAGTTCTATTTCCGCACCGCTCAAATCAAGAGTCGCAGGAGCAATATCGAGCCAATCCATAGCAGTTGTTTTTAGCACATCTTCTAAGGCCACTTCATTTATAAGAACATTATATATGGTCTTATTTATTCCGGTTTGATCTATCCCCAAACCGCTTGTAGTGTTACTTTGCGGATCCATATCAATCAACAAACACTCTTGTCCTAAATGAGCTAAACTTGCAGCAAGATTTATTGCTGTTGTAGTTTTTCCCACACCGCCTTTTTGATTTGCAATGGCAATTACTTTACTCATGGTAAAATCTCCTATTTAACATCTATTGTTTCACATGAAACAATTTGAAATAATTATATATTATTTAATATTTTTTTACAATATGCTTTTGTTTTAAATTGTTCTTATAAATTATATATTGTAAATTATCAATTGCTGTTTTGTTTCACATGAAACATTTTTATTCTAAAACAAATCTAACTGCCGATTTTCTTTTATTGTTTTACTTTCAAAAGTATTAAGGTACTGAAAAATCTCATTGTTATCACAAACTATATTGTGTTGTTTACAAGTTTTATAGAATATATTCATTAGATATTTGTTATCAGGACTATTTAATATATAATTATTTCCATAGGTTTTTATATATTTTTCTTTTATGGCGGGGAAGAACTTATCTAGTTTTTCATAAAAGTATTCCCTGTTTCCCTCTCTCAGAGTTACCCCCATCCCGAAACATATAACGCCATATACTTTTGCTTTTACACAATAATCTAAAATACCGGCTAAATTTTCTTTTGTATCATTTATAAACGGCAATACAGGTGTAAGCCAAACAACTGCAGGAATATTATTTTGATTTAAAATCTTCAAAATTTCAAACCTTTCTTTAGTAGTACTTACATTAGGTTCTATTATTTCGCACAATTTTTCATCAAATGTAGTTAATGTCATCTGAATAACACATTTTGTTTTCCTGTTTATTTCTTTTAATATATCCAAATCTCTTAAAACATATTCGGACTTCGTAATAAGTGTTGCACCAAAATCATACTTACATATTAATTCCAACGCTTTTCTTGTATTTTGTATTTCTTTTTCCAAGGGTATATACGGATCTGTCATAGATCCCATGCCAATCATACACTTTTTTCTCTTACCTTTCAGAGCTTTCTCCAATAGTTCTATGGCATTTGACTTTATTTCTATATCATCAAACGAATGTTGCATATTATACACTTTGCTTCTTGAATCACAATAAATGCAACCATGGGAACAACCTCTATACAGATTCATTCCGTTTTTTGCAGACAATATAGTTTTTACCTTAGTATAATGCATAATTTATCCTGATTATATAATTGTTTCACATGAAACAATACGACAATTTATAATTTACAATTTATAATTAACGATAAAACAACAACTCAACGACAATTTACAATTTATAATTAACTGCAAACTTCAACTGTTTTTAGTTTTTTTATTGGAGTTTGCCTCTATCGCTCCCATGGTCAACCGAAAATAAAGGAAACTAAAAACACAAATTTATAATGACAATGTATAATTAACGACTAAAACACAAATGCCCATAATGAAAAGCGAAAGCGACCGGTACATAAAGAAAGTAAATACAAAGTTATAATTTAAAAGTTAAAGCCGTCCAGCTAAAGTTGTTTGTTTAAGTTTTTAGCGTATTCTTTCAACTTAATAAGTTTATCATAATCTTTATTTAAAGTCATAAAATATGTATTATTTTGAGTGAGGGGATCTTGTTTCAGCTCTTCCGGCAATGTTTGCCAGTCTTTAGTGTATGGTATCGGACTATATTCAGACAATGATATTTTTGAACCCAAATTATGAACATATTTGATAGATTCTTTTATATTTTCTATGTTTTGCCCCGGCATACCTATTAAAAGATATGTTATATATTCCCCTTTATTATATCCTGCATTATTAAGATATTTTATTGTTCTTTCATATTCGCTGTTACTAACTTTATTATTACTGTTTTGTTGTTCCTGGCTGTTAGATGTTTCCAAACTAAATCTTGGTTGAATAAATTTAGCGTTAAACATTAATTCTGCCAGTTCTTGATCTAAAAACCTTGCATGAAGTCCGTTTGGAGTGTGAAAATAAAAGCTTTTGTTATCTTTTTGGAGTGCTTTTAATAATACTTTCATTAATTTATCGGAATTAAATATTAATGCATCATCATAAAAAACCACATTTTCTACATTATTATAAGTTAATTTATAAATTTCATCTTTTATTACTAGCGGGTTTTTTATTGTATATGTATTATTGTTTAATATATATTGGGCACAATAATTGCACTTAAAAGGGCAACCTATACTTGTTTTTAATGCTATATACTCTTGATTTTTATAAAATGAATAATCCGGCAGGGGAAATTTTTCAAAATTTGAATCTATTTCAATATTTATATTATATTTTTTAAATACGGGGGTAAAACTATCAAATGTTCCCGTAACAACATTATCTATACTTTTTATTGTTTTTGCATGTTCGTTACATAGAGTAGCATATATACCACTGAGTATTATCGGCGTTTCAGGAAATATATGTTTTAATAACTCAGATACCTCTATTATACCTAAATACCAGTAGGTCATAATAGAACCGATTATTATGATATCAGGTTGTTCTATAGTTTTAAAAAATTGTTCTGCTGTATATGAAGGAATGCCGAATCTATGATATTTTCTTTTAATATTATGAATAACTTTAGGTTTTTCTATTTCTTGTTGTATATAATGGCCGCATCCATACTTATTTGACGGTTGTTTCGGTATATTAGGATAATTCCTGTCCATATAATCAAAAAACTGTACATCTATATTTTGTTGTTTTAATATTGATGATAAATATAAAAGGCCTAAGGGTTTTGCCCATAAATCATAGGCGGAAAAATCGTATACAGGGGGATTAACTAATAATATTTTAGTCATTTTTATTTTAAATTAAGATTTTCTTATTATTTGGTGTTGTCATTAATTATACATTGTAAATCATAAATTGCCGTATTGTTTCATGTGAAACAATTTGACTATATGCAAAAAACATCACTTACTTTTGAACAAACAACATCCGCTTTCTTTAAGTATTGTTTTGGAAGGCTTGTTGTAACCGCAACACAGAACATTTTTGCTGCTTTTGCTGCTTTTATGCCGTAGGGGGCATTTTCTATAACTATACACTCACCGGGCTTAACTTTTAATTGTTTTGCTGCCGTTAAATACGAATCGGGATAAGGTTTTCCTCTTTTTATCATATCTGCAGCAATTATAACATCAAATTTGGATACTATTTTTTTAGGTAACATGGATTTTACTTTATCTCTGTTGGAACCTGTAACTATTGCAAGAAGAAATCCTTGTTTTTTCAAGTAATTTAGCACTTGTTCGATATCAGGAAACAAATGAACTTTAAAATATTTTTTATATAATTTATCCCTTAATTTTAAAACTTCAGCCAAAATTTTGGCATTATATTCAATTTTATCTCTTTCAAAGAATCTCTTAACACAAATTTCACATTTTTCGCCTTCTTTTTCATAAATATCAAAAGGGGAAACCGTAACATTATATTTCTTTAACGTTTCAAACCAGGAAATAAAATGATATGGCATGGAATCAACAATGACTCCATCCATATCAAATAATACCGCTTTATATTTTTTAAAATTCTTAATCTTCATACTTCTAAACTTTTATTCTTTGTTGTTAGTCGTTTCTATACATCCATACATCTAAGCATCTATACATCAAAATTGCCCTCGGCAATTTTTACAGCCCCAAAGCAACTTTATCATCTACAATAGAAATATTATTATTTTGTAATACTTCTATTGCTTTTTCAACATTGTCAAATTTTAATACCATCAATGCTTTTTCGCTGGCTTTTTCAACAAAACCGTACATATATTCAAGATTTATATCGTTATCAGCCAAAACTTTTAATGCTTTTGCAAGTCCGCCCGGTGTATCGGAAACTTCAACAGCAACAACAGGAGCTATTTTTGCAATAAAACCGTTTTCTTTTAAAACTTTTTTTGCTTTTTCGGTATCATTTAAAACTACTCTTAATATTCCGAATTCCGGAGTTTCGGCAATCGTAAGAGCTTTTATATTTATATTATTATCACCCAACAATCCGCAAACATTTGCAAGTCTTCCTTTTGTATTTTCAATAAAAATTGATACTTGACTAATTGTTTTCATTTTTATCTCCTTTTAAAAATACTTTGTTTTTTCAATTGTTTTTCGATTAATGCAATTTTCTTTTATCGATAACTCTTTTGGATTTTCCTTCTGTTCTTGCTAATGTTTTCGGTTCCACCAATTTAACATTAACACCTAAACCTATGGTAGAATCTATTGCTCTTTTAATTGTGGCTTTTATATTTTCCAAAGCTTGCAGTTCATCCGTAAAGAATTTTTCGTCAACTTCGACCAACACTTCCAATTTATCCAATGAACCGTCTGCTCTGTCAACTATCAACTGATAATTAGGTAAAGCACCGTCTACCTGCAACAAAGCATGTTCTATTTGTGTCGGGAACACATTTATTCCCCTGACAACTATCATATCGTCCGTTCTGCCTTTAATTTTGCTGAGTCTCGGTGCAGTTCTTCCACATTTACAAGTTTCATAAGTAATAGAAACTATATCTCTTGTTCTGTATCTTATTAAAGGAATTGCCTGTTTTGTTAATGTTGTAATTACAAGTTCTCCGGGCTGTCCCTCGGGAACAGGTTGATTTGTTACAGGATCAATTATTTCAGGATAAAATAAATCCGACCAAATATGAAGACCTTGCCTGTAAGTACATTCTTGTGCAACTCCGGGACCGCAAATTTCGGAAAGTCCGTAAATATCGGTTGCTGTCATATTCAAAGTTTTATCTATTGTGTCTCTCATGGCAATACTCCAAGGTTCCGAACCGAATATTCCCACTTCCCAACTTGATGTTCTCGGATCAATTCCCAATGCTTTCATTTCTTCTGCCAAATATAAAATATAACTCGGAGTACAAGCTATAATTCTCGGCTTAAAATCCTGCATTAACTTTATTTGCCTTTTTGTTTGTCCTGTTGCCGCAGGAATAATAGTTGCACCAAGCCTAAGTGCTCCGTAATGTATACCTAAACCACCGGTAAAAAGTCCGTATCCGTAAGAAACTTGAATTATATCCCCTTTCTTTCCACCTGCACAAGCTATAGAACGAGCAGCAACATTTGCCCAAAGGTTAAGATCTCTTTTGGTGAAACCTACAACCGTAGGGTTGCCTGTTGTTCCGCTTGACACATGAATTTCAGCAACATTTTTTATATCGGTTGAAAATAAACCGAACGGATAAGAATCTCTTAAATCTTCTTTCGGTGTAAACGGCAATTTTGTAATATCATCTATGGATTTTATGTCGTTCGGTGTTATTCCCAATTTATCAAATTTTTGTTTATATATGGGAGAATTATCATAGATGTATTTTACTACTTTTACTAACCTTTCCGACTGCAAGTTTTTCAAATTTTCTTTACTTGCACATTCCAACTTCTCATTATAAATCATACTTACTCCTTAAAATCGCTTTGCGATTTTTACTTACCATTTTTCGTTGAATCAAAAGTATAAGTTTTGCCGTTAGGCATTTTAAATGTTATTTTTGCTATTGCTATTATATCGTAACAAATACCATAAGTTGCATTTTTAAGTGCATCTTCTGTCATATTCTTAAAATTCTTTTCAAATGCTTCCGCTTCTTTTGTAGGAACAGACAATTCTATAGTATTCCAAGAAAGAAGTTTTTTGCTGTCATCTGAATAATTTTTTGTGGTAATTTTTTTATCTCCTTCATATCTAACCGTTTCCGTAACTGTTTTTTTAGTGGCGGCAAAATTAACATATTCTTTAATTACAAACTTTTCGGTTTCTGCATCATAACTGCCTAATTCAACAGAAATTTTATTTTTAAATTCATCCACATAATCGTTGCCGGCATTTTTCATTTTTTCTGCAACATATTGTTCTTGTTTTTTCGGGTCGTTCATTCTTGCCTGAAAATCCGATTCTTTTTCATATTTACTTTTTGTAGTTAAATATGGTTTTACTTTGTTTCTATACCAATTTGTAAAAGATACCATAGGAACCATATCTTTAACAGAATCATAAAAGCTTATAGGATCCGAATAAATAAGTGGAACTAAAACAGTTCCACTACCATCTACGGCACCGAATTTATTATCTTTTGAAACCATATAGAAATCGTCCATTAATTTAAGCAATTTGGTTATGGAATCGTATTCCGCTAATTTCGGTGATAATCTTTTTCCAAAAGAGCCAAATATATAAACATCATCTTTATTTTTGGCTAAATAAACCCTAAATGCAATTGTTTTATCTTTTAATTTATCTTTAAAATTGTTAAAAATTTCAATAGAATCATATTCAATAGGAATTATTATTTTATATCCGCAATAATCACCCCACCCAATCGAATCTTCAACAATATCTGCTACACCACATTTACCATTTTGATTTACAAAAAAATTGTATCCTTCAAAAGTATCTAATTTTTCAAGTTCATCATTATCGTTTATAACAAAAAACTTTCGACCATACGTTTTTGTCCAAGTTTTCTTTTTTTTGTAATATGAATATGCATACTCAATACAAACTAATGTTCTGTTATAAGAAGAATTTTCATCTTTACAGTTAAGAAGTCTTATATGTCCGGTCTCATATGGTGTATAAATACTATTGTTAAATTTTCTAAACACAACAATTCTTTCTTCATTATCTTTTTGTTTATCTGCACTTAACACCCATTTTTGTGTTTTGTTGTTGTAAACACCATAAGCTTTTGCACCATTAAATTTTAAATTACCTTCTTTTACAACATAATCTCCGCTTTTCCAAAATTGTTCATCTTTTAAAAAATTCTTTCTTTCCGATTCTGTTTTTTCATTCTGAGCTTTTATTTTCTCAAGCTGTTCTGCCTTTGCAGCTTTTTCTGCGGCAATTTGTTCCTGGGTTTTAACAGGTTTATTCGCTTTGCTGCTACCGGAAATTAAATCTGAAATCATTGAACCAAGAGCTGCAGTTGCCATAGATGCAGCAGCATAGTCGGATGAACTTGATGTTGTTTTAGGAACATATACAGCAGAACTTCCACTGCTTGTAGCAGGAGCATATTTGCACCATGAATAATGTCCGTCTCTCGGGAAAGAATTTATATATTTTGCTCCGCAATAATCACAAACCAACCAATTCCCGTCTTTATGATACCATGCAAAAACATTTCCCGTTATTGAAAAAATAAATATCAATGCAACAAATATTCTTGTGATACTAAAACTTAATTTTTTCATAAATACCTCTTTAAAAATCACTTTGCAATTTTTAAATAAACTTTTCAACTTTTAAATTATTTTGTTGCAGATTTAAAAATTTCTAAATTCTTTTCTACAAACTGTGGTTTTATTACCGATTTTAATGCTTTTTGCCAACTTTCTTGTGAAATACCGAGATGTTTGGATAATACTCCCAACATATATGTATTTAAAAATTTAGGATTTGTTATTTTTTCCTGCCCTTTAACAAAATCTTCAAACAAATCTACGCCGTCTTTTTTTAACATAAATTTCATTCTTTCATGTTCGCCTTTTTCGAAAGAAAGTAAAAAGTCCGCTTTACCGCACTCTATTATCGGAGAAAAAACTTCTTTTCCGAACCTTAAATGAGATTCTACCGAACCCCCTCTTTGTGCCATACCGTGCACTTCGGACTTTTTTACATGGTGCCCGTCGTACATTGCAGCAAGCCCTACGATTTCCGCTGCGGTTAAAATTCCCTGTCCGCCGGTACCACAAAACAAAATATTTACTGTATCCATTTAATTTATTCCTCTTTTCTTTAAATATTAAAGTTTTTCTATTAAATCTTGTTTTTCGGAATAATATTTACATGCAATCTGTTTCCCGACTTGTGATTTAATAAGAATTAGATTTTTTGAGCCACATTTTGCACATTTTTTATGTTTCCTAAAATAATCCATTACAAGAGCAACTAAAAGAAGCAGTACCCAACTGGTATAGAAAGACGCAATTACACATAAAATTCCAAAAGCAAAATAAAGATTACTATTAACTTTCTTTTTTTTAAAAATCTCTCCACATACCGGACAGATATATTTGCCGCCCAATTCTTTATAAATTTTCTCTCTTCCGGCTTCCTCTGCTAAAATATCTTTTTCCATTCTTCACTTCCGGTCTTTTACTTTGCGGCTTCCAATGCACCGAATTTGCATTGTTGTACACAAACGTTACAGCCTGCACATAAGTTTTCGTTCAATTTTATGTTTCCGTTTTCGTCTTTAAATATTGCAGGGCAATCCACGCTTACACACATATAACATTTTTTGCATTTATCAGCATAAAATTTCGGTGCAGGTTTTTTACTTCTGTCTATCATTTTGCAAAGACCTATTCTTACTATCAAAACAGAAAGTTCGTCTTTTGCGGTATATTCCTTTATTTTAGATTCTATTACGGCCGAACTGTCGCCGATAACTTCAACATTGTCCGCTCCGCACGCTTTACATAATGTAACCAAATCAAGTCTCTTTGTTTGTTCGCCTTTAGCGGTAACTCCCGTTGCAGGGTTAGGTTGTGCACCCGTCATTGCCGTCGTTCCGTTATCAAGGATAATAATTACACCTTTTGTTTTATTATATGCACAATTAACAAGCCCTTCTATACCGGAATGACAAAATGTTGAATCGCCGATAACCGCAACTGCTTTATCTTTACCTAAAATTTTGGTTAAACTGCTCATTATCGTTACACTTGAACCCATACAAACGGTGGTGTGAAGTGCAGATAACGGAGGTGTTGCACCTAATGTATAACAACCGATATCCCCGGCAACAACGACTTTGGTTTTTCTTAAAGCAACAAATGTTGCTCTGTGAGGGCATCCAGGACACAAAACAGGTTTTCTTCCCGCCTGCGGATATGTGGTTTTAGGTTTACCTTCAACTATATCTCTAACAGATTCCGGATTAAGTTCCCCTACTCTGTATGTATAATGTTTTCCCTGACATTTTATTCCCATCTGTAAAAGATGTTCTTCTATGAAAGGTTCACTTTCTTCGACGACAACAACCTTTTCCACCTGAGAACAAAACTCTTTTATTTTCTTGTCCGGGAAAGGAAACGGCATAGAAAGTTTTAGTACGGAAGCATTCGGATACACTTCTTTAACATACATATAAGAAACACTGTCCGTAACTATGCCCAACTTCTTATCTTTTATTTCAATAAAATTTTCCGCTAAATTATCGGAAAATTCTTGTATTTTCAATAATTTTTCTTCTAAATCTATATGTTTTTTGTAAGCATTTGCCGGTACCATAACATATTTTCTGGGATTTTTTTCAAAAGGTTTATCGGCAACTTCTACTCTTTGCCCTATTTCAACCGTTTCTTTAGTATGAGCAACTCTGGTCGTCATTCTAAACAAAACGGGGGTATCAAATTTTTCGCTTATTTCGTAAGCAAGTTTTATTAATTTTTTTGCTTCTTGCGGTGAAGAAGGCTCAAGTAACGGAATTTTTGCAAATTTTGCAATAAGTCTGTTATCCTGCTCGTTTTGAGACGAGTGCATTCCCGGATCATCTCCGGTAACAATAACAAAACCTGCATTTATTCCCGAATATGTTGCCGTCATCAGAGGGTCCATCGCAACATTTACTCCCACATGTTTCGACGAATAAATTGACCTTACTCCGGCAAAAGCGGCACCTAATGCTACTTCAAAAGCCACTTTTTCATTTATTGACCACTGTGCATCCACTTCTTTAAACTGTGCCAAATACTCTAAAATGTCTGTTGCAGGTGTTCCCGGATAGGAAGCTGCAAATTTTAGTCCTGCCTCGTAAGCTCCTTGTGCAAGAGCTTCGTTTCCTGATAAAAGTTTATAGTTATTCATAATTGCATATTCTATATAATTTGACGGCTGTTGTGCAAGGAAAGATTATCAAAATATTATTAAATAATTGAAAAATATTGCATTTTATATTATCATATAGTTCGATTACTATGAAAAAATTTATTTTTTATTTATTATCATTTTTTATTATTTTATTTATCGGTTGCAAAAATGACAACATGGAAATAGATATAACGGAAGTTCCGGAAACGGACAAGGTTGTATTTCAACACGGTGACATATTTATAGATACTTTTGAACAGACAAAATTATCAAGACAAGACGGTAATAAAATATTAAACGAACTGAAAAAACATGTAAATATAGGTGATTACAAAGAAGGCGAGTTTTATGAAATAACCTATGCCCCCAAAAAAACAAAATTGTCAAAAAAAGAAAGTAACAAACTGTTAACCAAATTAAAAAAACAAAATATAAATCCGAACAATATTGAGGATAATGAATTTTATAAAATAGTAACGGATTCCGTTGAACAAACAAATTTTTCACAGCCGGAAAGTGATAAAATATTGAACGAATTAAAAAAACAAAATATAAATCTTGGCAAGATTAACCGAAAAGATTTTTATGAAATAGTACATTCCACAAACACGGACGTTGATCAAACTTGGACAAACTTCAAGTATTACCCTAAAGGTCAATATTTTTATTCCGTAGACAAATCTACGGACGATGTCATAACTTCCGAAAAAATAGAACTGCAAACAACTTCACAAATTTTTGAAGTTTCCGGAACGATAGAAAACTCATTATGGGAATCTATGTCCGCTTCAAATATTAAACCTGCTATAATTCTTGATTTTGCCGATGTATTTGCATGGCAGATAGATTTTCTTACGGACTGCAGGCAGGGTGACGTATATAAAGTTATATATGAAATAATAACTTTGGAAAAAAAAGATTCCGTTCTTTCATCAAAAATTCTTGCCGGACAATATATTACATCAACATCGTTGAATACTGCTATCCATTTTACAAATTCTAACGGTGATGAAGGTTATTTTGATGAAAACGGAAAATCGGTAAAGAGTGCATTTTTAAAAGCGCCTTTGCAATTTAAAAGAATTTCTTCTTATTTTACAAAGAAAAGATTTCATCCTATATTAAAGTATTACAGAGCACATGAAGGTATAGATTATGCCGCACCTATGGGTACCCCGGTATCGGCGGTAGGTGACGGTATAGTAATAAAATCTCAATATACCGGCGGTTATGGAAACCTTGTAATAATAAAGCATCCCAACGGTTATGAAACATATTACGGTCATTTATCAAAATACGGTAAAGGTGTAAAAAAAGGTGTTAGAGTAAAACAAGGGCAGGTTATAGGGTATGTAGGTGCTACAGGTCTTGCAACCGGACCGCATTTGGATTTTAGAATAAAAAAGAACGGATCATTTTTTAATTACCTTACAATGAAAATGCCTCCAACTTATACATTAACCGGCAAAAACAAAGAAGATTTTGATACATATAAAGAAAATATTTTAAGCAAACTCGAATCATTGTAAAAAATAATTTACTTACCAAAAAAAACATTAAAAAAATTATTTATTTTGTGCTTGACTATTGTGTATCAATTTTATATACTTTTTTGACGATAAAACTTAAAAAAATTTTTTTGTTTTTTATTATTTTTTAAATGACTTATCCACAATGTTGATAAGTTTGGGGATAAAATGGATAGTTCTATTATAGATGCATGGAAAAAGGTTGTGGATAACTTGACATTATCCATAGGACAAGCTTCGGTAAGTTTGTGGTTTAAAGGTGTAAAACCTATTTCTTTAAATGAAAATACTTTTACAATATCAGTGCCGAATAAGTTTTTTTCTGATTGGATTGAAAAAAATCAGCAGTTCAATATTGAACAAAATTTAAAAGGTATTTATTCTAAAGATATAAAACTTGAATATAAAATTGAAAAAGATCTTTCTGATGAAATATCAAAAGTTAATAACATAACTATTCATCCTGTTGTTCCTATGCCCCCTGTAGTAAAAGATCAGCTTAACCCGAAATTTACATTTGAAAGATTTATCATCGGTAACTCTAACAGATTTGCTTCGGGATGCGCCGAAGCCGTAACAAAAAATCCGGGAAAACAATTTAATCCTTTATTTATATACGGCGGTGTAGGTCTCGGTAAAACACATTTGATGCATGCCATAGGAAATGAATTAAAAAAGAATTTTCCTAATTTCAGAATATTGTATGTAACATGTGAAACTTTTGTTTCAGACTTTATTGAAGCTATAAGGTTTCAAGAAAAAATGTCTGCATTTAAAAATAAATACAGGAATCTTGATTGCCTTTTAATAGACGATATTCAATTCCTTACAAAAAATGCGGGAAGATCCCAAGAAGAGTTTTTTAATGTTTTTAATACATTAAAAGACGGCGGTAAACAAATAGTTATTGCCTCCGATAGACCTCAGGATAAATTGGAAGTTGAAGAAAGATTAATTTCAAGATTTAAATGGGGTAACACCGTTGATATTCAAAAACCGGATTTAGAAACAAGAATTGCAATATTAAAGAAAAAAGCCGAAGAAGAAGGATTTTCTGTTCCCGAAGATATTGTTGTATTTATTGCATCTCAAATAAAATCTAATATCAGAGAATTGGAAGGTGCATTATTAAGAGTTACTTCTTTTATTAAATTTACAAATACACCTTTTACATTAGATGCGGTTAAAATAATATTAAAAGATATTGTTGTTCCGGAAGAAAATGTACAAATAACTATAGATAAGATTCAAAAAGTTGTTGCGGAAGAATATCATTTAACAGTAAAAGATTTAAAAATTAAAAAAAGAACCAAAGAGCTTGCAGTACCGAGACAGATTGCAATGTATTTAGCAAGATCTTTAACAGATATGTCTACTACGGAAATAGGTGACACTTTCGGCGGAAGAGATCATACTACTGTTATGCATGCTTATAATAAGATATCAAAAGATGTAGAAAATGATGCATGGTTTGCTGCTGAAATTAACAAAATTATTAAATTAATAAAAGAAGATAATTAGTTGTTAATATTTTTGTTAATTATTTGATTTTTTGATAATAAAAGGAATTTATTCTAATATGTTGATAATATTAAAAAGTTATTAACATAATTATTAACTTTAAATTTATAAAAAAAATATTTGATAATTATGATTTTTTTAAAATTAGAATAAAATTGTAAGTTATCAACAAATATTATTATTATAATTAAATTTTTTTAAATAAAAAGGAGGAAAAAGTAATGAAGGTAATTTGTTCAAAAGATGAATTAATAAAGGGGATGCAGATAGTTCAACCTGTAATAGCATCAAAAATAACTTTACCTGTATTATCCAACTTTTTATTTGAAACTGAAAAAGATAAAATAAAATTATCAGCAACAGATTTAGAAATAGGTGTAACATGTTATATAAAAGCAGAGATTATAAGTGAAGGTGCGATAACAATACCTGCAAAAAGATTTTCCGATATTATAAAAGAAGTTTCAGACGGTAATATAGAAATAAAATCAGATGAAACAAATCAAATAAATATAAAAGCAAATAAATCTAAATTTGTTTTAATGGGTATAGATAAAAAAGATTATCCTTCACTTCCGGATTTTCAAAAAGAAAATATTTTTTCTTTAAAAACACAAGTTTTAAATTCCATGCTTAAAAAAACAATATTTGCAGTATCTAAAGATTCTCAAAGATATGTTTTAAACGGTGTATGTTTTATAGTTGAAGACGGTGTTGTAAAAGCTGTATCTACCGACGGCAGAAGATTATCTTATATAAATATGGAAGGTGTTAACAAGAAAATTAAAGGTAAAGTAATTATTCCTACTAAAGCGGTATCCGATATTTTAAGATTAATTTCTTCCAACGATAAAGTGGAAGAAGTTCAAATAAGTTTAAGTGATAATTTAATGACCGTTATGATAGGAGATATAACATTTCAAACAAAATTAATAGAAGGTGTATTTCCCAACTATGAACAAGTAATTCCTAAAAAAACAATGTCTAAAATAAAATTAAATGTTGCAAATACAATTTCAGCGGTAAAACAGATGGCATTACTTACAGGCGATAAACTAGTTGCGGACAGAGCATCGTCTATTAAATTAAGTTTTGAAAAGAATAAAATGATAGTTTCCGCAAACACGGTAGGTTTAGGTTCCGGAGAAGCGGAAGTTGAAACGGAATATTCGGGCGAAGTATTTGATATAAATTTTAATCCTAACTACATTAAAGATATTTTACAAAACATAGAAGATGAAAATATTTATTTTTCATATACAACTTCACAAAATCCTGTTGTTATAACACCGGAAAAAAATAAAAATTATCTCTGTGTAGTTATGCCGATGAGAAGTTAAAAATGGAATTTACAGAAGTATCTTCAATCCTAAAACAAATTTCAGATGATTTAGGTTTAAATGATACGTATTATGTTATTATGTCCAAATGGAAGCAGGAAGTAGGTAATGATAAGATAGAATTAAACGGTTTTAAAGACGGAAAAATTTTTGCTTCCACAAAATCGGCGGTGTATTTGAATGATTTTAATTTAAGAAAAAGACAGATTATAAACAAACTTAATCAGTATTTAGGCAGAAAAGTAGTAAAAAATATAAAGTGTGAAATTAAGTAGTAAAAGATATGGAGGAAGAAGTTAATGACTAACGAAGAACAAAATAAAGCGGCATCGAATTATGATGCTTCGAAAATTCAAGTATTGGAAGGTCTTGAAGCTGTTAGAAAAAGACCTGCCATGTATATCGGTTCAACCTCTGAACAAGGACTTCATCATTTGGTATATGAAACGGTGGATAACTCTATCGATGAAGTTTTGGCGGGTTTTTGTAAAAATATCGATGTTACAATTCATCCGGATAATTCAATAACGGTATTGGATGACGGTAGAGGTATTCCTGTAGATCCTCATCCGAAATATA
>JAEEGF011588499.1_pt1 | contig 22695 bp, 16 predicted proteins | sample 9134171 | NCBI WGS metagenome assembly JAEEGF01 (sample SAMN16246542, study PRJNA631951) | gut metagenome | biome: gut microbiome; feature: rumen; material: AP-attached | host: Bos | place: Iran: Karaj | collected 2018-10 | reverse complement strand
CCTTGGCAAGGTCGCGCGTTACCAACTACGCCACTATCGCATATATGTAAACGAACAATAAATGTTCGGTACATTTGTTTCTGAGAGCGATAGACGGGGCTCGAACCCGCGGTCTCGACCTTGGCAAGGTCGCGCGTTACCAACTACGCCACTATCGCATCTGCGTCACATGTATTAATTGCGACAACGAATTGATTTTAGAATAAAATTGTTGTATTGTCAACATGTATTTAAAAAATTAATTTGCAAATTTTTTAGCGAACTGATTTTATACCAAATTATAGATTAAGGAAAGGTTTAAAGATGTCAAAGATAAATATATCTGAAGCAGTTGCTATTCTGAAGAAAGGTCAGGGGCGAGAACTTAAAAAAGGCGGTCTCTGGGTTTACGACAATGAAATAGACAAGGTAGTCGGAAATTTTGAAAACGGAGATATAGTTGAGTTACATGACTTCGATGATTATTTCATGGGTTATGGTTTTATTAATACAAAATCCAAGATCAGAATCCGTATGATGTCTCGTCGCAAAGAGCATCCTGTTACAGAGGAGCTTATAGAACAGAGAATCCGTGATGCATGGGAATACAGAAAGGCAGTTCTTTCTGTGAACGAACCTATAAATGAATTATCATGCAGACTTATATTCGGTGAGGCAGATTTTTTACCCGGAATAACAATTGATAAATTTTCAGATCTTCTTGTTATAGAATCTCTTGCCCTGGGAACAGACAGAATGAAGGAACTTATTATTGATCTTTGTAAAAAAGTCCTCAGTGAAGACGGAATTAAAATCCGCGGTGTCTATGAGAGAAGTGACGCCAAGGTACGAGAACTTGAAGGACTTGAGAGAACAAAAGGCTTTATCGGTGAGCCTTTTGATACCAAGGTTATAATTACAGAAAATGGCGTAAAATATTATGTTGACGTAGAAAATGGTCAAAAGACAGGATTCTTCCTCGATCAGAAGAACAACCGTAAAGCCATTGCTTCTTTTTGTAAGGGTAAAAAAGTTTTGGACTGTTTCACTCACACCGGCTCTTTTGCCCTCAACTGCGCTGCTGCAGGGGCTAAGTCAGTTCTTGGTGTTGACGCATCAGATCTTGGCTGCAGACAGGCTGAAGAAAATGCCAGACTAAACGGCCTTGAAAATATCGCAACTTTCCAGTGCGCTGATGTTTTTGAGCTTCTTCCTGACCTTGAGAAAAAGGGTGAAAAATTTGATGTTGTTATCCTTGACCCTCCTGCATTCACTAAGTCCAAAGCATCCATCAAGAAAGCTGCCACAGGCTACAAAGAAATCAATATGCGCGGTATGAAGCTTGTTAAAAACGGCGGTTTCCTTGCCACATGCTCCTGCTCTCATTTCATGGATGAGGAATTATTCTTAAAGACAATCGCTGATGCTGCTCACGATGCCCACAAGAGGATCAAACAGGTTGAGTTCAGACAGCAGGCTGCTGACCACCCTATCCTTGTTGGCGGTACAGCCTCCTATTACCTCAAATTTGTTATTTATCAGGTATGTGACGAGCTTTGATATAATATTCCCATAAAATAAGCTGTGAAAGACAATAGAGTCCTTCACAGCTTTTTCTTTTAATTATTTAACTATCATTCCTGTCTCTCTGTCAGCAAATATTCCAACCATCACAAGGAATACGATTCCCATTATTAGTTGCTGTGTCTTGGGTTCGATACCAAGCATGACCAGTCCGGCTGTCAGTATCTTGTAGGTAAGTGCTCCGAGGATGATGTTATAAAACTTAACCTTTGCACCGCCGTTTACAGGCATTCCGCCAAGCACCAGCGCTATCATAATCTGTGTTTCCAACTGATTACCAGCTGTGGATGTTACTGAGCCGACCTTGATACTGTTGATAAATGCTGCAAGTCCCGTTATCATGCCTGCTGCCATGTATACGAGCATCTTTGTTTTCTCTACTCTGACACCAGCAAATCTGGCTGCTGTCTCTCCAGCTCCGATAGCTTTAAGTCTGTTGCCAAGTCCCGTGTACTGAAATACACAGAATGCTACTGCCATTATCACAATAGTAAAAGTAAGATTAAAAGCCATCGTATTGTATGTTGTGATGTTCGCTGCGCCATATACCGGGCTTTTGGTGGTTGCATAGGCGACCATTCCCCTTAAAAGGTACATGTTACAGATAGTAACAATGAATGAAGTAATCTTTCTCTTTACGTTAAAAAATCCATTAACCAGTCCTATTATTCCGCCTGTGATAACACCACAAAGCACCGCCAGAACTATATTGAAATTGGATAAAAAGCATATAACTACGGAGCATATACCAAGCATTGAACCTTGCGAAAAATCAAGACCTCCCATTGTCATTACCATGAAAACTCCAACGCAGGCTATCAGAAGCACATATGACTGAGATAACAAAAGCTTTAGATTACCCGCAGTAAAGAGCTGTCCTCCGGTCAAAACAGCAAACAAGATTACTATGAACAAAAATCCAGCAAAAGGCATCACATTCCTGACAACAGCATGTTCCATGAAGGATGTATCCGGCTTTTTTATTAGCTTTTTCTTTTCAAAATATGGAATACTCATCTTTCCAACACCGTCCATAAAATCCTCCTTTCTCATACCATCTTTGCAATCAGGTCTGTGTCCTTTAATTCAGGAGACCTCTTAAATTCACCGTTCTTTTTTCCGTCTTTCATAATGATTATTCTGTCAGCCATTCCCAGAAGTTCAGATATCTCCTCGGATATCATGATTATGGATTTGCCGCTTTTTCTCATGTTATTCATCATCTGATAGATGTCTGCCTTAACCTTTACATCTATTCCTCTGGTAGGAGAATCAAGAATAATGACATCAGAATTTTTTCCGATCCATCTGGCAAGAACCACCTTTTGCTTATTGCCTCCGGAAAGAGCTGACATAAACTGATGAACGCCTTCCATCTTGGTACTCATCTGTTTAGCATATTTCTCAGCAAATGCCTTTTCGTCTTTGGCATGAAGGATGTGGTTTTTCTTGATGTTCTCCAGAGATGGCAGGCATATATTATCCTGAATCGTATCGTTTATCACAAGGGACTCATTGTCTCTGTCCTTTGATGCATAAGCTATGCTGTGGTCAATGGCTGTCTTGATATCATTTATCTTTGTACCGTCTGCCAGAGTCACGCTTCCCTTTCTATCATAGGATGCACCGAAAAGAGCTTTGCCCACCTCATGCATACCACACTCGGAAAGACCACCTATTCCGATAATCTCACCCTTGTGAAGCTCAATACTAAAATCCTCTATTTCCCCTGGTACCGTCAGATGCTCGCCTTTTAGCACAACCTCATCTGATATTTCCTCACCATAGTCCGTGCGGAAGTAGTTATTACTTATCTCACGTCCTACCATCAGTTTTTTAAGATCATCCGTATTAACGGCATCACTTTTTACAGTATCAATAAGAACGCCGTCTCTTAGGATGCTGATATTATCTGACTGCTCAATAACTTCATCCAGATCATGGGATATAAAAATAACGCATCTTCCATCATCTTTTGTATCTTTCATAACCTTGAACAGCTCTTTTCTGCCTTTTTCTCCAAGAGCTGTTGTAGTCTCATCAACCACCAGAACCTTAGGTTTAAAATGAGTTGCCTTTACAATCTCGATAAGCTTTCTGTCCTCGAAGTTGTATTTATCTATTATGTCTGTTGCTTTGATATAACCAAAGCCATAGGCATCAAGCAGTTCCTGCGCCTTCTTATTCATAGCTTTTGTGTGCTTTACACCTTTGCTGGTAAACTCATCCTCTTTTCCCAAAAAGATATTCTCAGCAACGGTAAGCCCTGAAAGAGTTCCTATCTCCTGAACTATGATTGCTACTCCCTGATAGTTTCCATCAACCTGATTTCTTGCGTTAACTTCTTTTTTGTTCAGCAAAAATGTTCCTGTATCCTTGTGATAAATTCCGGTCAGGCAGGATGTAAATGTAGATTTACCTGAGCCATTTTCCCCAATCAGCGCATGAACTTCGCCCTCGAAAAAGTCAAGAGTGACATGATCAATGGCATGTGTGACACCGAAATTCTTATCAATCTTCTCGGCATGAAGCAAAACGTTACTCATGTCTCTCCTCCTTACTTAACAACTGCAGCCTTTACAGGCTTGATGGTCATTGTTACGATTGCCAGAAGTACAACACCGGTTACGATGTTCTGAACCGTTGTAGGTGCACCAAGTGCAACAAAGCCCTGGAAAAGAAGCTGAATTATGAATTCCCCGACAACTATTGCTATTACAGGATGACCATACTTCTTAAATGCCAGTCCAAAGAAGGTTCCCATAAGTGGTGGGAAGTTTCTGCTCATTGATGCCAGATTGGATGCACTGGTCATTGATGTTCCATAGGATATGGTCAGAATCGCCTCAATACCTACGAAAAATCCGCACAGAACAAAGGCTACAACTTTATATTTATCAACATTAACGCCCATGTTCTTGGCTACAACCTCATTTGAGCCAATAGCATAGGTATAAGTTCCTATCTTGGTATACTTTAGAATAAATCCGCAGAGGAAAAATGCAGCAAGTGCCAGAATCAGATTGCCGGGATAATCACCGAAAGCCCTGTACTGTGGCGCAAGAATTGCCTCTTTTCCATTGGTTGCATATATAGAAAGTGCCTCGTAAACAAGAGAAAGTCCTGCCGTTACAATAAGTGATGAAATCCTTAGCTTTATATATACAAGTCCGTTTAATAGTCCAACCAGCACACCGCTTATCATCGGCGCGATAAGAAGTCCCGCATAACCGAATCGTTCGCTCATATTTACTGCAAGCACTGAAGATAACACGATATTTGCACCGACGCTCATATCAAAAGGTCCCATTACGCAGATGAAATAGAGACCACAGCCTCCAACTGCATAATAGAGCGCTGTCTTCAAATAAGTCTGTAATTTGTTATAATCTCCGAAAGTCTGAGGCGCCAATATCTTGAAAAACGCCCAGAATAAAAAAGTCAGCAATGCCAAAAGTACCAGTCCATACCAGTGGCTCTTTTTAAACTCCTGAAGCTTACTCATAGGTTCCTCCCATGGGAAGTGACCGTGCTATCCGGATGGCGGATCAGCACGATCACTGTTTTTAAACATTTATGGATTATTTGTTGTGACGAGAAATAACATCGTCGATTGAAAGATTTGAAGCAGCCTTGTTAAGCTCATCAAAGCTGTAGCCAGCCATCTCTGCAAGCTCTGCTTCTGTATATGGATCATCATTTACAAAGTACTTCTCGTAATTTGAATAGTCATCAGGTGATGATACATACAGATATGGGAAAAGAATCTCATATCCAAATGTGCCTTCTTCTTTTACGTAATTGCCCTTAACTGCATTGAGTACAAGGTAAAATGCGAAAAGAGGATCGCAGAAGTGTCCGCCTGACTCAGCAAACATTCCGCCTGACTTAAGCTGGTCTGCAAGATCATCAAGGAAGTCTGTTGATACAACATCGATCTTTCCTGTAAGACCTTCATTAGCATAAGCACCGATTGAACCTACTAAAGGATCTCCACCGCCGCCGGCTACAATAAGTGCATCCATTCCAGGATTTGAATTGTAAAGTGACATAGCTGCTGCTGCGCCTTCTTCTGAAGAAGTGTTAGCATAAACAGGCTCTGTAATAGTTGCTGGGTCATTGGCATGTGCTGCGTTCCACTCATCTACAGCCTGAAGGTATCCTTTCCATCTGAGCTGGAATGTTGCATCACCAACTGTCCAAGCTTCAAGTCCTATATTTCTGTCGCCCTTTTCAAGAAGCAGATTAACAAGTGTATATCCATTTGTTACCTCATCTTCATGAACCGCACCAACATAGTACTTGGAATTGCAAGCTGTTTTATAAACTTCAGGGCTGTTTTCCTGAGAAATGATACGGAAGAACTGTGCAATATAAACGCCATGTTCTGTACATGTATTGATTGCTGATGTCATCTCTGAATCTGCTGAATTACAGATAATAATTCCCTGACAGCCTGCTGCACAAAGCTGCTCAACAGATGCTGTAACCTGCTCAGATACGTGAGCCTGATCAACATACTGAACGTCTACTCCGGTAGCCTTAGCTGCTTTGTCTACAATCTTTTTGCACTGGCTACCTAAAACGTCTGTTGAACTCCAGATTGATACGCCAATCTTAATCTTGTCTCTGCTTTCCCCCTTAACAGAGGCAGTTCCATCAGTTGAACTACTTCCACATCCTGTGATCAAAGATGCGGTCATTATTCCTGCCATAAGCAGTGCGCCCATTTTTTTGATGCTCTTTTTCATCGATTCCGAACCCTCCTTAATAAATTAAATAGTTAAAAGTTATATATTGATTACCTACTTCTTAAGACCTTTGACTTCAAAGATCTTACTGCTCTGTTCCCCAAAATTTACTCCTGCTGCCTGTGCAGCTACACTGTCGTAGCTAACTGAGACGATGACCTGATCCCCATTGGACAATTCCTTATTTCTGTCGATGCTAAAAGAAATTGATGAAACTGCATTGATATATTTCGTCAGTTCTGCAAGGTCTTCCACATCATCCAGCTCTTTTACCTTCTCTTTTCCACCGACCATCTCAGTTTCAAGGCCGTCAAAATCAACATTTACAAAAGCTGTGCCTTCGCCATTCTTCCCGGAAAAATCAACACTCACATAATCTAAAATATTGGTTACCCCATCCGTAGTATCTATCATTGCATTAGAAATCACAGCACGATTAACAAACAAAACCGAAGCAGCAATTGCAATCACTGCCAGCGCGATTATCCCTATTCCAGTCAGTAATCTTATATTTTTATTTTTTTCTTGCACCTAGCTTTCCTCCCTATACCAGATGAACCTCGCAAACACTATTTCCTGTTTACGAGGTTCATTTTACCAATTACAGATTTTAATCATTAGCACAATTTAGAAAAAGTCACTATCACTTTTTTGAACAATTTTTCACTACATATTTTTCCTGTACTCTGTAGGGCTCACACCTTCGAATCTTCTGAATACGCGGCTAAAGTAATTATAGTCATCATAGCCAACTTCAAAAGAAATAACCTCTAGCTTATTTGTCTCGTCCTTCATCATTTCTTTTGCCTTGTCCATACGACATCTGGTTATGAAGGCTGTAATCGTTTCCCCATACTTTTGAGAAAACTTTCGCGAAAGATAGCTTGGCTCCACATAAAACTCTTCAGCCAGGTCAGATAATGACAGGTGATCCATGAAATGCTCCAATATAAACTTATGGACACCCTCAACCTGATAATCAATCGAACTATTTTCCATTGCACCTGTTCCTGCTGCAATCTGAAGAGCAAGTTCAATATTGTCTATAATAATGTCTTTATTCAAGGTTCTAAGGCCATAATTTATTGCGTCCTGAACTTCTTCGTAGGTCCGATAATTGCTGTCTCTGTCCGCCTCGGCAATAGTGTTTATCACTCCGGTAGTGAACTGCGTCACTTCAAAAAGACTCCAGCCATTTGCGTCACATCTTTTAAGGCCTGCTGTTTCCAAAATAATATTCTCTGCCTGTCGTATGTCGTGTTTTCCCAAAGCCGTAGAGATCTGCGCTTCAATTCTGTCTGTGCAACGATCACGGAGCTTACCCATCATTTCTTCTGCGGAACATATTATTATGCTGTGTTTCCTGTCAAAAGGTCTTGTTACCAGCTCAGAAATCATCTCCCTGTATACTGTTGCTATATCATCCAAGGAGCTTGCCTGATCATATATTACTATTGTCACAGGCCCCTGGGTTTCGATGGGAAACGCTGCATTAATTCTGTCTGCTATAAGCCTTAGTTTCGCAGGGGTGGCGTTCAGCTCAATGATAAATTCATTTACTTTGTCTGTGTAGTTGAATACTATGGCTCTTTCAACATCAATAAGGCTGCGAAGCTTTGCCTTCATATCGTAGGACATGCGAAGAACATCTCTGTTGTAATTCTGCTTCAGGATTTCAACATCGTGAAACTTGACCAGTATTGTCGATATCTCGGAAAAGACATTTGTGCTGGGAACATGAGATTCTTTTCTCGGCCTGAAAAGCTTACCGTTCAAAAGAGATGAGAACTCATCATCTTCAAGAAATGATGAGACATAATTTTCCCTTAGTTTACTGTCTTCTTTTACAGCCTTCTCAGCTTCTCTTTCCTCTAAGGTCTTAAGTGCTTTACTTAGTGAATCGACAAGCTGCGCCTTTCCAACAGGCTTGAGCAAATAGTCGATTCCTCCTGCCATGAATACGCCTTTCACTTTTTGAAAGTCATCATATCCGCTAACTGCCAGAGTTATGATGTTTGGATAGTTTTCATGAATCTTATCAAGTAGTTCAAGGCCACTCAAAAACGGCATGTTGATATCCGTAATTACAATATCCGGCTTCTCCTGTGGAATTCTTTCAAGTACTTCTTCTCCATCGCAGGCAGGTTCCAGGAAGTCTATTGAATAGTCTTCCCATGTCAGCATTCTTCTAATGTTTTCTCGGCTCCACAATTCGTCATCAGCCGACAGCACTTTGTATTTTGCCCCCATTTATACCCTCCCATGTGTTCTTTTTGTCTTTTGCTGTCTCGTTTTCATCCTGTTTCACTATAGGAAGCACAATTGTTGCTTTCGTTCCGACGTTCTGGTCGCTTTCATAGTGAATCCCTACACCTTCTCCGTACACATTTCTGATTCTTGCATTAACATTCATGACACCGATAGATTTCCCCATCTCAATCCTTCCGATATCTGCCTTTGCAAGCTGCTCATTCATAGCCTCCGCATCCATTCCTGCGCCGTTATCTTCTATAGTCACCACGAGTTTATCATCCTCATGTCTTGCTGAAATAATAAGCTCTTTATCTTTTCTTCGTGTATTCCTAAGGCCATGCTGCAACGCATTCTCAACTATAGGTTGCAATGTGATTCTTGGGATGCTGTCATCAAGCGTATCTGAGTCTATCTGATATGTATATTTAATACTGTTGCCGTTCCTTACGTCCATTACATAAAGATAATTTCTGACGTGCGCCATTTCCTGCTGAATTGTGGACTGAGTATCAGATATATTAAGGCTATATCTGAAAATAGCTGATAACGACTGGCAAAGTCCGCTGACAAGGTTGCAATCCTGAGATGCCGCTATTCCGCTCATAGTATCCAGTGTGTTGTACAAAAAGTGTGGATTAACCTGCGCCTGGAGGACTTTGTACTGGGTTCTTTCCATGAACACCTTCGCTGCGTACTCTTCCTTAACCATTTCCTGCATCTGGTCCAGCATTTCATTGAACTCATCACCCATTACTTTAAGTTCTTCACTCCACCCGTCTGTTTTGGCTCTGAGTTCTGTATTTCCATCCTTGATTTTTTTGATGGTCCTGTTAAGCTGAGCCATTGGCCTGTAAATATACCCGGATATAAGTGTTCCGAGGAAAAGCGTTACAAGAATAATGAAGATTGCTATCACTATAAGTGTTCTAGCCAGAGCGCTCTGCGTATGCAACATAAGAGACTGCGGCGTAAGCATCACTATGTGGAGATTATATTTTTCAGAAGGTCTACTGTTTAAGTAAAACACACCATATTCATCTTCAAACTCCGGAAACTTATTTGTCGATGTGGCGATCATCTTGGAAAGCTCAGTATAAATCTTGCTTTCATCCTTGGTTGTATTGCCAACCTGCGCTATAGCCGAATCTCCCTGAGGCTGCAGCCATACATAAACATCTCTTGAAGAAATATACTTGCTCATGATGTCTGCAACGTTCATAGTATCAAAATCGCAGACAAAATAACCGAACTGAGCTTTATCTCCATCATAGCTATGAAGCTTCATGATAAATCTGATAACATCCTGACCAGCTTCCTCATTGTGATATCCTGAAAGAACTACTGCGTAATCATCAGTATTTAAGTAGCTTTTTAAATGTGCCACGTTCACATACTGCTCTGTTTTATAAAGATCCATTGGGTAATTGTAGGGTTGTTTTCTAAAAGAACTGATTAGATTATTGTTATTGTCATAGATATACATGGCAAGAAGCTGGTCTGACGACCCAAAACTGCGCTGTGAAAGATGCCACGCATCCCAGTAATGGTCACGGTGGCCGTTTAGATTTCTGGCGTTAAGTTTCAGATCACTTACCAGCTCTTTTTCATTATAAATGGACTGCATTTTGATGATTGTGCCATGAATATAAGAATTAATCTCAGATTCAATTCGCTGCAATGTTTCATCATTGTTCAGCAGACTTTCCCCACGAATCTGCTGCCTTGAAACCACCTCAAATACGACCGTCTGTGTGACGATCGCAAAAAGTGTACAGCCAATTACCAACCCAAGAATGGCCTGGCGCATTGTCCATTTTATTTTTTTCATCCCCGCTATCCCCTATTTTTGAAAAAAGAAATTACTCCTTAGTATCTCCTTGCTTTTCTTCCTGTATTTCCTGTGCTTCCTGCACTTCCTCAGACTTCTCTTCCTGCTTTACTTCTGCTACTTCCTCAAGCAAGTCCTCAAGCACAATTGTCATCATATCTTCGCTGGTTGGATTCTCAAGTGTAGCTATTCTTCTGGCCTGATTAGTGATAATCTCTTCAAAAAGATTTCTCACTTCTCGTGCATTAGCGAAGTTGTCGATATTCTCAATCTTTTTGGCAGTTATACGAGCTCTTATCTGGTGCTTCACGTCATCAGATACCTTGTAGTCATATTTGTCGCAGTTCATGTAGAATATCTTCTCAAGTTCATCAATATTGTAATCAGGGAACTCGATATACTTGTTGAATCTGGACTTCAGTCCCGGGTTGCTCTCAATGAACTTCTTCATTGGTCCTGTGTAACCCGCAACAATAACAACAAAGTCATCTCTGTTATCTTCCATGGCTTTGAGAATTGTATCTATAGCTTCCTGTCCGAAAGCGTCATCTTTCTGTGCGAGAGCATATGCCTCGTCGATGAAAAGAACTCCTCCCATCGCTTTTTGTATCTGCTCCTGGGTCTTTATTGCAGTCTGTCCCACATAACCTGCTACAAGTCCGGATCTGTCTACTTCCACCAGCTGTCCCTTAGAAAGTACACCGATCTGCTTGTATATCTTGGCGATAATTCTGGCTACAGTAGTTTTTCCTGTTCCCGGATTACCAGTAAATACAAGGTGCAATGAAACAGGTACTGACTTAAGTCCCTGTTCTTTTCTTGCTTTCTGTACTTTAACAAATGACGCAAGTTCTTTTACATCAAATTTGATCGTATCTAGACCAATAAGCTTATCAAGATCCTCCATAGGATCTGTTTCAGGTTCCTCCGGTTTTGTATCCTCTTTTTTCTCAACTGTAGGACCTGACTTTAACAGTTCTTTTGCTTCATCAATGGCATCGTGTGCCTGCTTTACGGCATCTGCTTCGCTCTTTACTTCAGGCTTTTTTATGTCAGTAGTCTTTGGAATACTGTTAAAAAAGTCGTTGTACATACTCCCTAATAAATCTCTATCCATTCCCTCACCCCATTAATATTTTTTCATATAATGAAAAAGCGGCAAACACATAGGTCTGCCGCTAAAATTCTAATAATCAGGAACTGTAATTGTCAGTTCTTAATCGTTCAGGAACCATCCGTTTCTTGAAAGGAAAGTTCTGTTAGTTACAAGTGAATCAACATCCTGTCCAATGATCTGAGATGCCTGAGCCTTGTATGTAGCAGCCTGTGCAGTACCAAGGTACTTATAGAAATCATAAGACATTTTCTTGCTGCCATCAAGGTTTTTAAGTCCCTGAGCAATATGACTTTCCATTTCATGAGCATCATCTGTCTCTCTGAACAAGATAAAGCTTGTAATGTATGGGTTATTTTCTGCCATTGTATAAGCATAAGTAAGTGATGCTGCCTGGGCATCCTCGCCAAAGCTTGATGTAAATCCAATCTCAGAAAGTGAAATATTTCTTACGTGACCATTTGGTGCAAGGAATGAAGCCTGGCACATATAATCTGTAAGAATGTAAATGTTCTCCATTGTGATATAAGGAGATTTTACTGAAGGGCTTACATACTGTGACTGCTGCTTCCATGCGTATGGGTCAAACAGCGGTGCATTATATGGATGAACTGAAAGTGACCAGTCTACATTACCCTCACGGTTCATATAATAGTTAAATCTATCGAGATATTCTTTTGAAAGGAAACATCCCGGATTTGACTTTCTGCACCATTCCTGGTCAAAAGAGGTATAAATTCTTGCGTTGGCATTAACAGCCTTTATCTCATTGTAGAAAATACGGAATGCCTTAACATACTCACTTACATTGAGTTCAAGGTTAGTTGAATTCATGTAGTACCATTCTGTTCTGGCATTTACCTCATTGCCAACAACCCAGTTATCAACGGTTCCATAGGCTCCGCCTGAATATCTCTGAGCAAGGAAAGCTGCAATAGCTTTAAGATGCTGAGTTCCACCATCTTCCTTGGTATTCATGGCATATCCCGGACAAACATGAGCATCTCTTGAAAGAGGATGAATTAAATCTGCTCCTGCATCTGTCTTGTTATTAAGGATTGTCATTGTAAGCTGGAAATTGTTGATTGAACACCAGCGAACAAATCCGTCATACTGTGCAAGTGCTGCACCATTAAACTGATAATCAACTCCGTTATAGCTGAAGTTAACAACATTTGAACCATCACCCGGGCCAACAATATCGCCCATGTAAAGGTTATACACCATCTGAGCTACGCCAAGATCCTTGAATGTAGCCGCATCTGCGCTGTTTGGAAGAATTCCCTTCATTCCGTGATCGTTTCTTGCTACAGTTTTGGATGCTATAGCTTCAGGGTTTGTAATGTAATGCTCATCACTTACCTGACACATTGATCCACCGGTCTTTACAGCTACAAGGAATTTCTTGCTGAGATTTGAACCAGCACCATAATAGCCAAGAGGGAATGTAAATGTAGCATTTGAGGCTCTGTCTGTTGATGCAACAATAGTTCCTACTGTTCCATCCTGGTATACCTCATCAGAATAAAGATAATACTTTCCATCATCGGAAGATGGCAGGCTGCTTGCAGATACGTTAACTACAACCTGATCTCCCTGTATTGTACATGAATTGATACTAACAACTCGTCCTGCTGCCATGGCTACATATCCTGCGCCATTATTAACAGCTCCATAGCTAAAAGTCGCACAGGCAACCGTAACAGCTGACATAGCTGTCACTACTATTTTCTTCAAAATAGAACTTTTTCTCACAACAATCCTCCACGTTTATATCATAATATTTGGATATTATTAATATAATTACTATAAGCGCATCTGTCAAAAATAGCTTATGCTTTTGCGATTACTTCTGCAAATTCATCAACTACTCCCTGATCACTTCCATGAAGCGCACTCTTTATTGTAAGCGTATTCTCAAGGATAGTCACATTCTTAAGTGCGCTAAGCTTCTCAGTCATAAGCTTTACAGTTGCAGGTGCCCATGAACCATTCTGTCCAAGAGCAAATATACGGTTCTGTACGCCAAGAGCAAGCATGTCATTGATAAATGCCTCCATTGGCGGATAAATTCCATTATTGTATGTAGGACAAATAAGAACAACCTTCTGGCAACGCCAAACTTCACCTATAAGATATGACACATCTGTACCTGATACATCATATACTTTTACCTTCTTGCCTTGTGCCCTAAGGGATGTTGCAACGCTCTCTGCCGCACTTGCAGTATGTCCATACAAGCTGCCATATACAACTACCACATCATCTGTCTCAGGTGTATATGTGCTCCACTTCTCGTATTTGTCGATAAACCACTTTAAGTCTTTTCTCCAAACAGGACCATGGAGTGAGAGGATCATCTGAATATCAAGTCCTGCTGCCTTTTTAAGTACAGCCTGAACCTGCATTCCGTATTTACCAACTATATTGGCATAATACCTTCTTGCAGAATCAAGAAATTCTCTCTCAAAATCATATTCGTCGGCAAATAAGCCGCCATCCAGCGCACCAAAGGTTCCAAATGCATCCGCTGCAAAAAGAGCTTTCGATACGTCATCATATGCCATCATAACCTCAGGCCAGTGAACCATCGGAGCATTAACAAAGCTAAATGTGTGCTTTCCTGTTGATAAGGTATCTCCCTCTTTTACCTCAAGCTTATTAAAGCCTGCTGTCTCAGGGAAAAACTGTCCCATGATGGTAAATGTCTTGGCATTTCCAACCACAGTAACTTCAGGATAAAGAGCTGCTACTGTATTTATCATGGAGCAATGATCCGGTTCCATATGAAGAACCACAAGATAATCCAGCTTTTTGCCGTTCAGAGCATCCTTTAAGTTCTCCAGATACTGGTCAGATACAGAAATATCCGCAGTATCAAAAACTACTGTCTTCTCATCATCTATAAAATAGCTGTTATATGATACGCCTTCAGGAATAGGGAAAATATTCTCAAATCTCTCTAATCTTCTGTCACTTCCGCCTATCCACAAAATGTCTTCGGTTACTTTTCTAATACCTTTCAAGATGATTACCTCCACTATTATTTGTACATTTATTTTCTCACAATTTTGCGATAAAAGATACGGGGTTATTGTTTAAACTCCAAGATAGTGCGCTCTACAACCTTTATATCAATAGGTTTTGTTACATGCGCATTCATACCTGCATCAAAGGCCTGCTGTACGTCATCGGCATAGGCGTTGGCTGTCATAGCTATAATAGGAATTCTCTGAGCCCATTCTGTCTGTATGCTTCTTATGGCTGCGGCAGCCTCATATCCGTTCATAACCGGCATCTGAATATCCATGAGAATCATATCGTAATCGCCTTCATGAGCAGCTTTGAACATTTCTACAACTTCCTGTCCATTGCAGCCTCTTGTTACTGTTGCGCCCTCCATGCTCATAAGCTCTGTCAGAATATCAGCATTGATATCGTTATCTTCTGCTGCAAGGAACTTCATACCATCCAGAGGATTCTTTTCTACTACAACTTCGGCCTGCGACGTTCTGGCTGCAATATCTTCTATTATCTGCTTTAATATCGAGATGAATACAGGCTTCTGGATAATCTCGTTTGCTCCGGCTTCTTTTACCTCATCCTCAACAGCCTCAAAATTATTCGCCATTACAAAGATAAGCGCATTGATTCTCTTATCTTTTGTCCTTACCATCTTGACTATTTCTGCTGCCGACATAGCTTCGATATTATCGTCTATAAGAATCAGGTCAATAAGCTTTTCTGCGCTGTTGCAGTTCTCTATGGCATGAATAGCCTCGTATCCTGTCTTACTTTCTATAACTTCTACGTTGTCAGCCTCAAATGCCGCGATTATCTGCTCATATTCTGATGGCTGCTCAGCCACAAGCAATACGCAGTTGATTCCATGAGCTTTCCAGAAGTCTATATCCTTTTCATCAACAGCCTTGAGTCTTAGATTAACAATGAATGTACTTCCTTTTCCTTCTTCACTCTCAACACGGATAGTTCCGCCCATAAGTTCTACAAGGCTCTTGGTAATTGCCATTCCAAGACCTGTTCCCTGTATTTTCTTTGTGGCACCTGTTTCTTCACGGGAGAAGGCATCAAAAATCTTATCCTTATATTCAGGGCTCATACCGATACCGTTATCTCGTATCGTAAACCTGACATTCTGGAATCCCTCTGATGAAGAAGGAGATTCATTTATGAAGAACTCAATCTTTCCACCTTCAGGGGTATACTTTATGGCATTGCCAAGGATATTCATAAGAATCTCGTTTATCCTCTGCTTATCACCCATAAAGGTGTCGTGTTCCATCTCTTCTACTTTTACAATATATTCATGATTTTTGGCCTTAGCCTGGAAACTGATAACAGAATTGATTTCCTCAAGCAAAAGACCTATCGCAACCTCTTTAATATCAAGAGTAGTCTTACCACTCTCAATCTTACTCATATCCAGAACATCATTAAGAAGGGCTAAAAGATTCTGCGATGCAAGGCTGATCTTGTGTGTATATTCTTTTATCTTATCCGGTTCTTCTGCATGTTTATCAATAAGAAGGTTAAATCCGGTAATAGCATTCATAGGCGTTCTGAAATCGTGAGACATATTTGCAAGGAAGCTTGTCTTTGCTTTATTAGCTGTCTCAGCAGCATTAAGAGCCTCCTGAAGCTGATGATTCCTTCGGATTTCCTGAGTTCTGTCATAAAGAGCTATTGCCATTCTCTTTCCGCCATCATCAATAGTACAGATTACCGCGCCACGATAATACAGATGCTCACCGGTCTTCACATTTTCAAATCTTATTTCATCGATTACAGCAGCTTCACCGGTTGTATTACATCTTTCGATAATGTCGTTTAGTCGTTCTTCTTCCCCTTCTCTCTGAGCTTTAGCAATTATCCTGATATCTTCGGTAAGATCCTCTAACGGAATTCCCAGTACCGATTCAGCATTCGAAGTCAGGAAATTACAAGAGTAATCCTCTTCATTTACTACCGCAAGTACATCATTATTTTTTTCTACAACGAAATCAAACAACCACTCTCTATAATGGATATCGCTTTCTTTAACCAGAAGTTCTTCCTGATTTCTTTGATTTATCTCATCAACCATGTTTTTAAGCTGGTTTGCCATATCACACATGGACTCAGAAAGCTGTGCTATTTCATCCTTTCCATCATCCTGAAGCTGAATCTCGAAATTACCGTTTCGAACTTCGGTAGCAGCATCATTAACCTTATTAATTCGGCTGCTTATCTTATTCGAGAAAGCTGTGGCAAGAAGATAAGCAACAATGAGCGTAATAAGCGCAACTATAGCATCAGATCTCAAAAGCGAAATAACATCTGCAACCATTTCAGCTCTGTCAACATAGTAAAAGAGCTTCCAACCATTGGACATTTTCTCCAGATCCAGAAGAAAATACTGCTCGGTCTGTAAGAACTCACTCGCCGGTTCATCCAGCACTCCACTGAAAACAGAACTTACAATTTTATCATTAAGATCCTTATTTTTAATTTCCTTTTTTGTGATAACAGTATTATCTTCGTCTACTATAATAATGCCGTTATTTAAATAACTTGATTGATTAACTATTGAGAAAAAGAAATCGTTATTCACCTTTAAAACAACGATTCCAATGACTTCTGAAGATGATGAAACATCGAGAAGGGCCTTTACAATATATATTCCGCCCTCACCATCAGCAACCCATCTTGCATTGAAATCATTCTTACATTCTTCGTACCATTCCTTTACTTTTTCATCTTCAGGTTTATATAAAAATTCACCTATGTGATCCTGTTTTAGCAGATCAGAATAAAAATGTATGTATTCAATATTTGTATCGCTTTCAATGTAATACCATACAAGGGGCTCAACATGATCTGTCACTTCCTCTGTCAAGGCAAACGGATCCTCCTGAACACGCTCCAGTTTGCTTCTGAAAGTCTCCTCATATGAGAAAAATTTGATAACGTCATCTTCTCTTATGGCATTACTCTCAATACCATGCGATATAACGTTGGCACTGCCTTTCATCGCAACTCTGGTTTGCTCAATGAGATTATGCTCGGCAACATAATATGAATATGCTCCCAGTACAAATACCGGTATTACAATAAGTACAATAAAAATGAGTCTTAGTTGAAATTTGATACTTTGTCTTTTAAACTTTTTATTCTCTTTACCCATATTATTCTTCTGCCTTTTTCAGATTATTAACCTTTATATCAATATTCATCAGCGCCATATTCAGTGGTTCTTCCCCTATAAGAACATACTGCAGTTCTTTTCCGAATACTAAATTTATTTCCATCCCCTGTTCACCCCAATCCTGAACAGGCATATACAACTGATTTGTGTAAAAGATATCTTTGATACCATCAAAGGCCGGTGGATTGGTAAATTCTGTCTTTCTAAGGTATGTTCTGCTTCCAACTCTATCCTTCCAAATTGCAAACTGTCCATCTTTACTTGCGAGAGTCCTCACAACTGCTTTTGCTTCTGTAACATTTGTACTGTTTGCATTAACTGCAAATCCGCAATCACAGCCTCCAATAAGAAATGCTCCATATCTTCCCCATCCTAAAGGTAATGTAGAAATTTCCATTTTGGGATTTGCAACTCTTATTCTGTTGTAATCTTCAGGGCCTGCAACAAGCAATAAGCTTTCTTCTGCAACAAACTCCGCTATAGCAGCTTGTTTGTCCATCATGTACATGTCAGGCGAAAGTATGCCTTCCTGAATCATTTCTTCCCAATCCTGCATGTATTCGTACAGGTCTTTATAAAAAATTGAGCGTCCATATTTAAGTCTCGTTCCAAAAGCGCCACCATACTCGGTTCCAAAATAGTTTTCCTGCAATATTGACAGAGCACTTGTTGAAATCGTCTCATAGTCTTTCATTCCCGCTGAAATAGCCTTTATCTTTGCTGTTTTTTCTATATAGGCACACATAGCAATAAACTCATCGGCATTTTGAGGAACTTTTAGTTCATATTTATCGAATATCCCTTTGTTTACGTACATACATTGGAAACAAGTAGTACTGGGAACTGCATAGGTATCCCTGTCATACCAAAAGGCCGTTAATCCCTCTACTGAGAAATTTCCGCAAATATCCGTAAGCGGAATAATATGCCCATTCATAGCATGAGTCTTTGCCATTGCATGGTCTACAAAAACAATATCCGGCGCTCCGTTAAAGGAAAGCTGGGCATCAATAATGTTTTTATAATGACTTTTTTCAATATAAATAAATTCAAAATCATAATATGGAAATTGTTGAGCCAGATATGCTCTAAGATTAGGAGTATAAGAATCATCGTACCAGGTAGCAACCCTAATAACAGGCCCCCTTCCACCTGTTAAAGCATCGTCACTATTCTCTTTTTCAGCAAAAATAATGCTGCCAGAGTTTTTGTTTTGTACAGCATCATCATAAGGCTCCGGCTTCTCACTGCCGCAACCCAAAAGAGCGCAAAAAACAAGCGCTATTTCTAAAACAACACTAACAAGGGTGTTTCTTATCCTTTTGCCCCTCATATTTCCCTCATAAAAAATATGCTTTGCCGTTAGTTCATCTCAGTAATACTGTTTTAAGTTCTCCAATGAAAAGAATATGATAATCTCCGCCTTGATAAAATTTCTCTTTTATCTCATCACTTATCAAAGCATTTTCATCAAACTCTCTCTGATATAGGACGTTACACAACAATATCTCGCGGGCTTCGTCAATAAAAGGAATACCATCGTGGTAATTAACATTTAATCTGGCATTTGTGATCTTGTCCTCATCTCTGCCTGATACCATGTTTATATATTTGAGTGCTCCACGATATTTCTCCTGATTCATAAAGCTTATGGAATACTCACCTGAAGCACTTATAAGTTCACTGGTATATCTGCCCTTTCTGGCAAAGATAAAAGTTACGCGCTTATCCCAGATGTATCCCACACCGCCCCATGTAGCACACAAGGTATTAACCTTGTTGCCATGGCTTGCAGTGATCAGGATTCTTTCTCCGACAAATTTGTATGGCCCTGTTTCAATATCTTCTGGATTAACTGGTTGAAATACGTGTAATTCGCCCATATGGTCCTCCTTAAAAGTCCCTAATAGTATCCTCGTCTGTCAGTCCTGTATTTTCAATATTAGTTATCGTTACGCCGTAACTAAATTCATCGCTTACTTTAATATTAACATGGTCTCCTACTCTATGTCCAAGTAATTGTTTTCCAAGCGGGGACTCAATACTGATCAATCCCTTCAAAGAATTTTGACGCATTGTTGTAACAATTTTATATGTTTCTTCGGAACCATCCTCATCTAATTTTACTACAACAGTTTTATTCATTCCAACTTGGTCATCTTTAGTATTATCGTCAATAACCGTCGCAGTCTTAATCATTCTTTCCAAAAATCTTATTCTGCTCTCATTTTGATTCTTAGCTTTTTTAGCTGCGTAGTATTCAAAGTTTTCTGAAAGGTCGCCCTGAGCCCTTGCTTCCTTAACATGCTCCAACAGTTCTTTTCTAACAACAACCTTGCGGTGTTCAATCTCTGCTTCCATGTCCTCGATATCTTTTTTAGTCAATTCGTTATGCATTTGCTTATTCCCCCTGAATATGGTTTAAATATAAGAAAAAAGCGAAGCCTTGCGGCTTCGCTTTTTAATAATGCTATTATCAAGCCTTTCCAACTGATCCGAAGAGCTCCATCTTTTCCTTAACTGTAGCCTTGATAGCTTCAGCACCAGGAGCAAGAAGCTTACGAGGGTCAAATCCCTTACCTTCAAGATCCTTACCAGCCTCGATGTACTTACGTGTAGCATCAGCGAATGAAAGCTGGCACTCTGTATTAACATTGATCTTAGATACGCCAAGTGTGATAGCCTTCTTGATCATGTCTGCAGGAATTCCTGTACCGCCATGAAGAACGAGAGGCATAACACCTGTCTTCTGCTGGATAGCATCAAGAACGTCAAATCTAAGTCCTGGCCATCCCTCTGGATATTTACCATGAATGTTACCGATACCTGCAGCAAGCATATCTACTCCAAGATCAGCAATTCTCTTGCACTCATCTGGATCTGCGCACTCGCCCATTCCAACTACGCCGTCTTCTTCTCCACCGATTGAACCAACTTCAGCCTCGATAGAAAGACCAAGCTGATGAGAAACGTTAACAAGCTCAGATGTCTTAGCTACGTTCTCTTCGATGTTGTAGTGTGAACCGTCGAACATGATTGATGTGAATCCAGCTTTGATGCACTTATAGCATCCATCGTATGTACCGTGATCAAGGTGAAGTGCTACAGGAACTGTGATTCCAAGGCTCTTATCCATAGCCTTAACCATAGCTGCAACTGTCTCAAAACCTGTCATGTACTTACCAGCACCCTCAGATACACCAAGGATTACAGGAGACTTAAGTTCTTCAGCAGTTAAAAGAACTGACTTTGTCCACTCCAGGTTATTGATGTTAAACTGGCCTACTGCATAGTGGCCTTCTTTTGCTTTTACAAGCATGTCTTTTGCGGATACTAACATTTTGTTTATCTCCCTTTGTTTATGTAGTTATTGATGGTTAATAACATTATATACTCGTTTAATTTAAAAATAAAGTTAAATAGTTCACAATCAGCCGAAATCCAATACGTTATCTGCCCAGAACTCTTCTGATGAGATTGGAGCATGGCTGTCATATCTCAAAACAATTCCGGATAAACGTGAAAGAGTAATCGTAAGAACGCCATTTTTCACTCTTGTACTGCCACCATCGACTGTAAATCCTCTTCCATCACTTAAAATTAGCTGATTGAGAAGTGCATCACTTGGGATCCCCAGTACACTTACGTCTATATCCTTGGTAACCTCAAACTCATTATTGTTTATAACAACCACTGTCGCAGCTTGTCTGTTAAATCTTCCATAGGCAATAATGTTGTTATCAGCCAAAAGCTCTTTGATGGAACCTGTTTTTAATTCTCCATAGGACTTGTGTATTCTTATCATTTCCTTGTGGAACTTCAGCATTTCCTTATCTTCTTTTCCCCAAGGGTAAGTTCTTCTGTTATCCGGGTCAGTGAAACCACAAAGACCTGCTTCATCGCCGTAATATACCGTCGGTGCTCCGGGCCATGTCATCTGAACTATTACAGCCTCTCTCATAACAGGTTTCTTTATTCCGGTCTCAGCAGAAGAAGGCATAAGCGTATCACACCTGCCCACTTTCTGACTTGTTCTGGTCAAAAATCTTGAATGGTCATGGTTTGACAACTCATTCATGGCTGTATAAAGAGATGGCATACTAAAGTTCTCTCCGCCAGCGTCTCTCATAGTGTCAAAAAATTCTCTGGCATTACCGTACTTGAGCGGTTTAAACTCATCGCTATGCTTTTCCATACCTGTAAGGAACCATGTTAGCGGCTCCATAAAGGCATCATAGTTCATGACTGTATCCCACTCATCGCCAAGAAGCCATTCTCTTGCCGGTCCGTAATGTTCTGCAAGAATGATTGCATTGGGATTAGCTCTTTTAACCTCTTCTCTGAAGCGCTTAAAGAAGCGATGATTATACTCCGGTGAATGGCCTATATCCGCTGCAACGTCAAGTCTCCAACCATCTACATTGTATGGCTCAGAAACCCATTTTCTGGCTATTCCGTAAATGTAATCTTCCAAAGCCTTGGAGCCTTCGTAATTGAGCTTGGGAAGGGTGTCATATCCCCACCATCCATCGTAGTTACCGTTATATGGCCACTCTCCCTTGGTAAAAGAAAAGTAGTCATGATACGGGCTATTTTCTGCGATATAAGCACCGTGATTATAATCGCTGTTATTCTCGTATATTCTTTCTCTATCAAGCCACTTATTAAATGAACCGCAGTGATTGAAAACGCCGTCAAGAATAACTCGTATTCCTCTCTTATGCGCCTCACTTACCACCTTGGCAAAAAGCCTGTCGCTGGCTTCAAGATTAGACATACTGGTCACACGCTTTATATATTTACTTGCATGTGCATTGTCTGTATCATCAGCATCAAGGAGCATTCCACCATCATCTACTATTGTTCCAAAATGTGGATCGATGTGGTCGTAGTCCTGTGTATCATATTTGTGGCAGGAAGGTGATACAAAAAGAGGATTAAAATAAATTACTTCAATTCCTAAATCTGCTAAATAATCAAG
>JAEEGF012112131.1_pt1 | contig 22699 bp, 17 predicted proteins | sample 9134171 | NCBI WGS metagenome assembly JAEEGF01 (sample SAMN16246542, study PRJNA631951) | gut metagenome | biome: gut microbiome; feature: rumen; material: AP-attached | host: Bos | place: Iran: Karaj | collected 2018-10 | reverse complement strand
TTTAATGCGGAATTTTCGTCTAGCAGTTCTTCTTGCTTTATTATGTTGCTTTGAATATCGTAAATGTCTTTTTCGCCAGCTTTTATGTATTCATTGCATTTATAAAAATAATCTAAGGCCTTTCTGGTTTCGCCTCTGTCTGCATAATAATTAGCTACTTTATTACAGTATCTTAATTTGTTTTTTGCTGTTTGGGCGGTATTAAAAGCATCTTCATAAAATTCTAAGGCTTTATCGTAGCGTGCAATTTCAAGACGGCAGCCAATATCAAACTTATATTTGGCTATTCGTTCGCTGTCGTTTACTTCTTTGGCTATTTCTAATCCTCTTACAGCACAATCCATGGCTTCATCATACTGACGTGTATTAAATAATAAATCAGTAAGAGCATCTAAAGATCTAAAATCCTTATTTTCTATTTCCAAAGCTTTTTCATATTCTTCTACTGCTTTCTCGTATTCTTTTTTTTCTTCCGCTTTCTTACCCTCATTAAAATGATGGGTATAATTATTAAGCTTAGAATATTCCTGGGCTTTCTCACTGTTTCCAATTACTTCATAACATTTTGCCAGCCCCATGCTGGTCATTTCGACAAAAAATGTAGTTCCAAAGCCTTTGTCTTCAGCCTTCAATAGAGACATTAGGTTTTCACCAATAGAAATTATTTCATAATAGTCTTTTTTTAAAGCTAATTCAGTCTTAAAAAGAAGAAATAAAGCCATAGTATGCTTTGGATTTCGTTGAACAGCGGTGAAAAAAGATTCTTTTGCTTTTTCTAACTCGCCTTTTTTCTCTAGCTCAACGCCTAGTTTAATATGAATCATTTCTCTGTTGTTGTAATCACGGTCAACAGTAGTTTGGCTAATTAAATCATCGATTCCGATATTTTTTGCATAGTCTTCATCTGTTTCTTTAACCTGTTCATATAGTTCTATTGCTTTATCAAAGTTGCCTAACATTCTTTGACAGTATGCCATATCAATATAATTTGATAAAAAATAAGGCTTATTTTTAATAGATAATTTAAAATAATCACAGGCAGTTTCATATTGCTCTGTTATTTTATAATATTGTGCAATATAAAAATAAAAACGTCCTATGTTATCTTTGCTGCATCTTTTTTGGGAAATCAACAATGCCTTTTTTGCGTATTCTAGCATTTCTTCAGGTTTATCAATCTGTCCTAGACACCAGCAAAGTTCGCCCATAGCCTGTATTTGATCTGGTCTGTATTTTAATGCTTCTTTATATTCTTTTGCTGCTAACTCGAATTTTTCTTCATCGGTATATTTTTTGCCTAGGCTGACAGCCATATTGTAGCCTTCTTCGATTTCTTTAATGCTTAATTTTTGTCCTGAGGAATTGACCATTGTAACCACCTGCTAGTTCATATTTATACATTGTTGACAATACTATAAAATAATATAGCAAGTATAAATCAAATTAACAATAAAAACATGCATTATATGCATGACATCCTTCTTTTACTAAAGAGGGTTTTATTTGGATAATATTAACACTTTGTATGATTAAAGCACAAAGCTTCATCAATAAAAGAAATAGTTCGCATTTGCTTTGGTCGTTCTAATAGTCAAACTTCAGAGTATGAACAATTATATGTTATAATTATTTTGAAACTGTGAGGTTTAATATGGCTATTGATTGGGACGGATGGATAATAACTGGAATATTTACAGGTATAACTATATTAGCGCTATTAGCTGGATACAATCTTGATAAAGAACGAAAGAACAAAATAATAAAATATTGTGATGAAAATGGTTTCGCTTTTAATGACTGTCCGAAGCCTATTTCTCAAAACTACCAATCTTACCAGTTAAAAAAAGATGAAAAATATGGGCCAAAGACCCTTAAAGAGCTATATTTTAATACAGGTTATAAATTTGATATTTTTCACTGTGGAAATGAACAAAAATATTCAGTAGGAATGTATAAGAATCTTGGTGATTTTGAAGTCGATATTTTAAATTTTAGCTGGGAATATAGATATGATGCACCCTTGTTTTCTTCCCATCCTGGTGAACATATTATTGGAAACATGTTTATTCTATGTCAGATAAAATGTAAATATTATTCTTTCCCTGATTTCTATATAAGGGAAGTGGGATTCATGGATAATTTTAAGTCAGAAGGAGCAAGTGAAACAAATATTATTATCGAAAAAGATAGGGCATTTTCGGATAAGTTTATTCTAAATAGCTTTGAACCTGACAGTGCGATCGAATTTTTTAACAATGATATTGTTAGAAATGCTTTTCAAAAATATAGCAAAAGAGGCTTTTCTTATAAGGCAAATGGAGAGTATCTGCTTATATATAGAGAAGATAACAATGACTTTAGTGTAAAAAAAAGAGTAGAACTGATGGAAAGCGGTTTATCTATAATCAAAGAAATTACTCGTTATAAAGAACAATGGAAAGAAAAAACTCTTTCCAAGTCCCAACAGAAAAAGAAAGCTAAACATAAAAAACGATAGCTATCTATCGTCAGTTTCCCTAAAATTTGACTTTTATTCTAGTTATGATAGAATCTATGCAAATTATTTTCCCAAGGGATGTATATGAAAGTGTTTCGTAATATTAGATTTATAGCGGTTTTGTTCTTTTTGATAGGAATTAGCAATTTAAGTTTTGCTAAAACTTTGAGAGTGGGTATTGTTTTTGACGGTCCATCAGATAACACATTGAATTTTGTGCATGATATAGAAGAAGAATTACCCAATACTCTTCTTGCTAACGATAAGGTTATTTTCCCAAGTGATGGCAGAGTAGCCGGTAAATTTGATGTTAATATAATCAAAGCCGGAATGACACAGCTAATGATTAACAAGAATGTTGACGCTATTCTTGCTATTGGCCCTGTTGCTTCACATATTGCTGCAAATATGGATAATTATCCAAAACCTGTTATAGCAGCTCACATTTATAATGCAGCAATGCAAAAAATCAGACAAAAAAATGGAACTTCCGGCTGCAAGAATCTTTCTTATATAGATATGAATCTTGATATTGGTCAGCATATCGACAAATATCAGGAAATAAAAACTTTTAAAAAGTTACATCTTTTGATAAGCCCTTATATGCTTAAAGGTATTCCTCAATTAGCTGACAGCTTAAAAATTCAAACTCAGAAAGCCGGCGTTGATTTAAAAATATTGCCATCAAATATTAAAGCTGGTGAAATAGCAAACAATTTAAAGGATGCTGAAGCAGTTTATGTTGCTCCATTGCCTGATTTGCCAGATGATCATCAGTGTATGCTGATCGCACGTATCAACGAAATGAAGATACCTACTATGGCTATGTTCGGTAAAGAAACCTTGAAATGCGGTGTTTTATGCACTATAGCTACAGGTATTGATACTGAAAAACTTTCTAGACGCCTGGCAAATAATCTTTCCAGAGTATTATACAAAGAAGATTTATCTACTTTCCCAACAGCTTTTTCTCATAATCAGAGACTTACCATTAACATGGAAACCTGCCGCAAAGTTGGTATATATCCAAACTTCAGTGCTATGACTACTGCTGATATAGTCAACGAAGAAGAACAGGTTGCTAGAAAGATTTCTATTACTCAGGCAATTGAAACAGCACTCGTAAAGAATCTTTCAAAAATTGCAAAAAAACTAGAAATAGAAGCTAATGTTCATGCAATAGATAAAGCAAGAGCAGCACTAGTTCCTAGAGGAAACATCTACTTCAGACAGGTTGAAATAGATGATGACCGTGCTCAGTCTATTTTTACTCCTGCTGAACATGCAACTCATTTGGGAACAAATCTTAGATATTTGATTGTTAGTGAAGACGCAAAAGCAAATATTGACGTTCAAAAATTCTTCTTAGCTGCTAAAAAAGATGAAGAACGTGGTTTGATGCTTGATATTATTCAAAAAGCTGCTGTTTCTTATCTGAATGTTTTAAAAGCTAAGACCTTAAAGAATATTCAGGAAGACAACCTCGCAGTTACTAGAGCCAATCTTGAACTTGCTAAACAGCGTGAAAGTGTTGGCACTGCTGCTCCTGCCGAAGTATACAGATGGGAAATTCAGATGGCAACAGCTAGACAAGCAGTTATTGAAGCTGATGCAACTAAGAGAAAATCTGAACTGGCTTTAAATGAAGCTTTGTCTAATAGACAAGACGAACCATTTAATACCATGGAAGAAGATATTTTCTCGAACATTTTCTTCTTTGATTATGACAGAATCGCTCCTTACATTGATAATATTCAAAGTTTTGACTGTTTCAGCAATTTCTTAGTTGAAGATTCATTCGCTTTCTCTCCTGAAATAGCTGCTGTTAATAAGAATCTAGAAGCTACTGCTAGAATGAGAAGAGCTCACAGAAGAAGAAGACAATTCAGACCAACAGTAGATATTTCTGCTAACTTCGATAGGACTTTTGAAAAAGCAGGCGATGGTAAATTCAAACCATATATTGGCGACGTAAATTTGCCTCTTTCTCGTTTAAATCAGTTAGGCCCACTAGGAATGAGTGATGTTAATCTTCCATTAAGCTCAATGTTCAAGTTCCCAGACGATAACGATTGGTCAGTAGCTATGAGTCTTACTTTCCCATTATTTGACGGTGCTTTAACTGGTGCAGCCTTAAGAGAAGCAGATAAAATGCTTGATGCTTTGAGAACCAGACGTGATGACTTAATGCAGAAACATGAATTGCAGACAAGAGTTGCATTAGAAAATGCAAAGACTTCTTTCATTTCCATTAAAATGTCTAGACAAAGAGTTGAATATGCTGAAAAAGCCCTCGAAGCTGTTAGAAATGCATATTCAAGAGGTGCAATCAATATATTAGACCTTATTGATGCTCAAAATGCATACAGAATTGCAAAAGAAGCTAATGCAAATGCAGTATTCACTTTCTTGAGCGACTTCATTCAGGTTTGCCGTTCTGTAGGCACATTTGACTTTATTCTTAATCAGAGAACCAATCAGGAATACTACAGCCGCATAGAAGACTATTTCAAAGTTCATAATATTAAACCAGCTTACCGCTCTTTCAAGGGAGAACAATATGCTGATTGATGTAGCTTTCACTCCGTCTGAAGTTCAGGCTATAGACAGCAAAGTCTGTGTCGTAATAGACGTAATACGAGCTACTACAAGTCTTACGGTTATATTATCGAAAAAGCCTGAGAAGCTTATTCTTACGACTACTATAATGAAAACGAATAAGATTGCTTCTCAGTTGACTGTTCACCCCCTGTTGTGTGGTGAAAGAAAAGGGCTTCCCCCAGAAGGCTTTGATTTTGGCAATAGTCCCGCCGAATATTTCAAAGCCGACCTGCAGGGAAAAACGATTATTTTTACCTCAAGCAATGGTACTAGAGCTATAGCTGATGTTACTGTTGCCGCAAAGGTTTATTTAGGCTGTTTCCTGAATGCTGGAGCAGTTGTAAAAAAAGCTTATGACTATGCTGTTGCTCATGAGAAAGATATATTATTTGTTTGTGCAGGAAGAGAAGAAAAATTTGCCATAGATGATGCATATTGCGCAGGATATCTTGTATCCAGGGTTGTTTCTCTGATTTCCTCCGATACTGAATTCACACTAGGAGACGGAGCTCAGGCTGCATTGGGAATTTTTGGCTATTATCGTGATGATAAACGCTTGCTTGAAATGTCAGGTGCTGGCAAAAACGTTATAGATATTGGACTTTCAGAAGATTTGACATTTCTTCTTCAGAGAGATTTAATAGAAGTAGTACCTGAATTAATTACTGATAATAATCCGAATCCAGAATATGGGTTCTCTGTGTATTTATAAAAAAAGGGGGAGGATATAGATAGTGGCTGAAAACAACAGTAACAATCCATTTCCTTTCCAACTTAAACTATATCAGAATAAACTTCCTGAAGTAATGATAAAGGATGTTATTTCAGCAGGTCATAAAGTTTTACCTTCTTTACAAACCCTAATGCTGAAGTTTCCGGTTGTTTTTCTAGAACTTCAGTATCCTGGTAAATTGAAGGCAGATACAAAAGAATTCTTTCAGAACTTAGAGACACCTGAGAAACTTATTGTTATCATAGAAAACTCTAATCAGGTTGAGTTTGATATGTCGCCTATTCCTGTTTTACCTAATATTCAAGCTGCTCTTTTGCGCTTAAAACATAAACCAGGTATAGAAGCAGCTGTAAAGCAAATCTCTTTCTTTCCCGATATGCATTCGCCGGTTTTTGAATATTTAGAGTTTTTGAAAGATGAAACTCTTGATTTTCAAGATATAGTTGATGAATTAAAAAAGAATTCTCTCATAAGCAACAGAATATTAGCTATTTGCAATTCTATGGAAAGAGCTATCAGTAATCCTTTTGACAGCTTATCCAGAGCTATTTCTTTTGTCGGAGTTGAAGGCGTCAGACAGATTTTGATTGAAGAAGCTTTTTCTATTCTGACTAGTATTTTCAGGAATCAAAGAGACAAACTCTGTCATTTACGTCGAGCTTCTATTTTGGCGGGCATGTTAGGTAATCTTTTCGGAACTAATCCGCATATTTTCTGGCGAATGCGCTCAGCCGCTCTTATGCATGATATAGGAGCCCTGGTAATAGCTTATTACAATCCGACTGAAGCTGAACGCTGTTATAATATTTCAAGATCTAAAAAAATCACTACCTGTGATGCCGAGAACCTCTTTTTAGGTTATAACCATCAGGAAGCGGGTCTGTTGATGGCAAAAGCCATGAATTTGCCTGAATACCTCTATCCTGCTATTACAAAGCATCATTATAATCAGATAGATCCTGAAGATATACTTCTTCAGGCTACAGTAATAGCAAACGGGTTTATTAATCATGAAAGTGAAAATATTGGCTTCAACGATTACGAAGACAGTATAGATTATTTAGAGGAATCTAAAGAGGCTGCAGATCAGGAAAGATTAGATAAAGAATATGCTAAGCGTTCCGCCAGACTTGCACCTGATGATATAGAAGGAAGAAAAAAGCTAGAAAAAGAAATTTACGGTTTAGAAGATAACTATGAACAATTGGAAGAGTTTAAACATCGCCCTAGACCGATAACATTTGACAAAGTCTACATTGATGTTATGTTTAAAGAAAAACTAACATCTATATTAAAAGATGGCTATGAACTAAAAATGTTCTAAGAGGCTCTTCTATGTTTAAAAAGCTGTATGATTTTGTATGGCATATTATTTATAGAGTAGGTGCTACAAAAGTAACCGAGGCAGCTGCGGCGATTGCTTATTATGCTATTCTTTCTTTTTTCCCTCTGATTCTCTTGTTGATTGCCTTAAATTCAGCTTTTATACAAAGTGTTGAAGCGCAAACCCAGATTCTTCAATGGGCAAATGATTACTTGCCAGGTTCTCAGCAAATAGTTATGGCAAATATTCAGCATTTGATTAAAGCTAGTGAAACAGTGGGTTACGTTGGAACAATCATTCTTTTATGGTCTGCGACATTAGTTTTTGCGGGCTTTGCACAGAATATCAATATGGCTTGGCCGACTGCAAACAGCCGTCACTTCTTGGTCGATAGACTTATTGGTTTGTTAACAATCAGTGTAGTAATTATTTTCCTCATAATTGTTCTTGTTTCTACTGCAATAATAGATGCAGTTCCAAGACTATTTCCAGGTTTTTTCACTACATTTATTGTAAGAGCAAACCGTTTCCAGCACCTGATAGTCCAATTTATGCCCGTTCTGACTATTTTTGCTCTATTAATTCTTTTTTATAAGTATATTCCAAACTGTAAGGTATATTGGCGTGAAGCTATTGTTGCAAGTTCTTTTTCTGGAGTAGCAATGCTTGTTACTAAATCAGCTTTTGTTTGGTATATCACTCAGGGACCGAATAGTTACAGTCTTGTTTATGGTTCCTTGGGAACTGTAGTCGCTTTTATGCTTTGGATATATCTTTCTTCCTGCATAATTCTAATTGGCGGCCATATAAGCGCGGCTTATGCCAAATTTTTTAGAAGCCCGGAAGAGCATGCATCAGCTAGAGACTTTGATATGGAAAATCTGCCTGATTTCCCTGAAGAAAAATAGTACTGGAAAATATTTAGATTTTTTACATATTTACATAGTATGAAAAAATTATTCATACTTATTCCAGTTTTAATCGCAGCTTTGTTAATATCCAACTCTGCTTATGCAGCCGCTTGGAAATTAAGCCGTTCTGTCTGGACTGAACAGGATGAGCAAGCATATAGCAATTTTGTAGAAAGAATCTGCGATTCCAAGTATGGAAACTTGAATAAGTTTATACGAGACCCCAAAGCTAATCCATTTTATGGTGAAGAAGATAAAAAGATAAATCTAAGCCCTGACTGTGCTGATTTACCCTATTTAATCCGAGCTTATGTTGCTTATAAGCTAAGATTGCCTTTCAGTTATGTTTCAGAAATATCAAGCAAGGGTGGGGGAGACGAAAGATACAGCAAAGGCAATAAGCCGATGCAATTTAAAGATCAGGATTATTTTTCTACTCCGCAGCAGCTTTTTTATCAGGTAACGCTGGTTAATTCCGGTTATTACAGAATGGATGTAAATTGTGAAACATCTGACCATTACCCTATCAAAATAAACAAAAAGAATCTTACTCCGGGAACAATCTATTATGACCCGGATGGACACGTTGCTTTAGTTGCTAAAGTTCTTGATAACGGTAGAATTAGACTGATTGATGCTCACCCAGACAAAAGTATTTCTAAGCCATGGTTTGGAAGTAAGTTTTCAAGAGGGAATAAGAAAAATGGCGGTGGTTTTAAAAAGTGGCGTCAGATCAGATATTCCTCAGAAGGTAAAACAGTAAGAACACAAAATCATAATTTGAAGGATTATTCTGCAACAGACCAGTATGCAAGCAGTTATTCCATCAACGGGAAGAGCGGGTTAGGTTATTATGACTATATTCGCTTGGCGATGGCAAGTTCAAACAGTCGTTCTGACCCTATGCAGGAATTTGTTTTCATGATGCAGGATATTTTTGAAGATATCAGATATCGTGCTATTGCTGTAGATGTGGCAATTCAAAAAGGTTGTCATTTGAAACCTCATCCAGGTAAGCTTCCATATAACATTTACGGAACAGATGGAATTTGGGAAGAACTTTCTACTCCATCAAGAGATGCTCGTTTAAAAGTAGCTTTCAGAGAGTTCTACGATACCACAAGACAGATGGTATTAAACACCGAACGATATGACCCTAAGATGGCCAGAGCTTTAGCTTATAATTTCTTATTAAAATATGATGAATTAAGCCCTAAAATGTGTATAACCTATACAAATTCTGTAGGAAGGAAGATTATTTTAGATTTTGCAGATGTTAACTACAGATTGTTTGATTTATCTTTTGACCCCTATCATTCAATAGAATATAGATGGGGAGCTAAGGGGCAGGAATTAGCAACAGCAAATGACGGTGAAACTAAGAAAAAGTTCTATGCACTTGAAAGGAAACTTCGTAATCAACTGGAAAGACTATATGGCTGTAATACTCCTCTTACTATGGGACCGGAAAGACCTGTTTCCGTAGATATAAGAGGCTGGCTGTATTCCTATATACAAGGAAAAAGTGTTGATAGAAATATTATAGCTTTTAACAAAGAAACGATATTTGATCAGCCAGATACATCTGAAGAAGAATCTGAGGATGAAAGCACAACAAATATGCCTCAGGAACAGACTCAGATTGCTATGGCTGTTAAGCAGGAACAGCTCGTTGTTAATCAGCAGCTATTGGCAAAGAATCCGGTGAGTGTACCAACTTCTGTATCTGACATAAATCAGACTATAGAGAATAAAGCAAAAATAGATTCTGAGAACGAGTCTGAAATGAAACCTATAGAACAGAATAAAGAAAATCCTCAGGAAAAGCAGCAAATTGTAGTTGCAAAAGTGCCTGATAATTCACTAGCTGAAATAGACAATCAACCAGACAAAGCATCTGATTCTGCTAAGCAGACTGAAGAACCCAAAGTTGAAAATAAACAGCCTGCTATTGCTGAAACCTCATCAAGCAATCCTGCTCCTGACTTTTGGAATTCTCTCTTGATAAAAGGTGACCAGATTGCTGCGACTATTGGAAATAGTAGTAATTATAGTTCTTCCAGATAAACATCAATGACTAAATAAAAAAATAGCAATTAAGCAAATTCTTTATTATAATAGCAAAAAAAATTAAGGTTGGTGTTTATATGAAACTATCTATAGTTATTCCAGTATACAACGAAAAGAATACACTCAAAGATATTATTATGAGAGTTAAAGCAGCTCCAGTAGAAGAAAAGGAAATAGTTCTTGTTGATGATTATTCTACTGATGGTACAAGAGAATTGCTTCAAAATGAATTGTATAAACTGGTTGATAAAGTAATATATCACGACCATAATCAAGGTAAAGGGGCAGCCCTTCGTACAGGTTTTAAGGAAGTAACAGGCGATTATGTCATTATCCAGGATGCTGATATGGAATACGACCCCAATGAATACCCGATATTATTGGCTCCTGTATTAGCTGGCAAAGCTGATGTGGTATATGGCTCTCGTTTTGCTGGTGGAAACGCCCATAGAGTTCTATACTTCTGGCACAGCATGGGCAATTCATTTTTAACTCTACTTTCCAACATGTGTACCGACTTAAATCTTACCGATATGGAAACCTGTTACAAACTTTTTAAACGAGAAATAATCCAATCTATAGACATAGAAGAAAACCGCTTTGGCTTTGAGCCAGAAATCACTGCTAAACTTGCTCATTTGGGTTGCAGTATTTATGAAGTAGGTATTTCTTATTATGGCCGTACATATGCAGAAGGAAAGAAAATCGGCTGGAAAGACGGCGTTAGAGCTATTTATGTCATATTAAAGTATGCTTTGAAATACAAAAAGTTAGCTAGACGTTTAAAAAAATAATAATTTTTAGAATTGTTCCCTATAACTATTCCCTATAACTATTGATTAATAGCAGTTATATTTGAAAAAGTTAATCTGCTGTATACATTTTTTGGTAAAGATTTGCTATTTTTCAAAAATATAGCTTGCAATTTAAAAAAAAATAGTTATTTTAGGAACGCGTTAAATTTATGGTTTTTTAAGGATAAAAAAATGTGGCAAGCTAAACAAACACTAGGCTTTGTCGAACTAGAGTCTGATTACGCCAGATTATTAAAAAATGAAGATGGCAATAAATGGTCTAGTTTAATCGTTAATACGGAGGGAGATTACTGGTCTGCTTTAAAAAAAGCTATTCCAAGTTTTTTTGCTCCTAGAACTACCTTGAATTTTGTGTGCTCGGTAGATTCTGGTACTCTTGTTTTGGAATTCCCTTCAAATTTATCTGATAAAGAAATTGAAGGAAATCTACAAGTTAATAGAAGAAATTTCTTCAATGAATCAGAAGAATTATTTTTTAAACTAAGAAAAGGCAGATCTAACTTAGATACTAATAAAAGAGATATAACAGCTTCATATATTAAGTTATCAACGATAGAAAACATAAAGGCTGTCTGTCTTGAGTCAAATGTTAGATTAGGTAAGATTTCTACTTTACCTGATTCTCTATTCGGAGCAATATATAGACAATTTAAAAAGACTTTTAATAAAGAAGTTAATATATGTATTCATATAGGTTATTCGAAAGTTTTCATCATTATTTTCCGAGGAGATGAAGTTCTTTCTGTAAGATCTTTATTAACAGGCAGTATAAGAGAATTAGAAAGTGTGCTATTCGCAGGTTACTCGCTTTCTAAAGAAGATTCGCGATTGATGATCAGTGGTCGTCATCCGCAACCAGTTCCTGTTATTTTAGATACAATAAAAGAAAACCGCTTAGATTTAATTACCCACCTCGGCGGTATTTTTGCTGAATTACGAACAAAGAAACTATTAGATCCTAATTCACAGGTTTTCCTCTCTTACAACATTATTGATGAACCTATGCTTACCAATATGATAAGCGAACGTTTTGACATAAAAGTAAATATTATTACTGGTATGGAAGAAGAAGAAAAATGTGAAAAATATGAAGACTATCCGGCAGTATGGCTTTGTGGTTCAGATAATATTAATGTTCCCAATCTAATTCCTCCGGTTAAGATATCTGTTTCTTCTTTTATTTTTAATCCGATCACAGCAGTAATAATAGCTATTATTATGGTTCTTGTTCCACTGCCTATATTGAAAGTTCATAATCAAAGAATTGTTAATGAACTTGAAAAATTAAAAGTAGAAAGCTTTGAAAAGGAAAAATTGTTATCTGATTATAAAGATTTAGATTTAAAATCAGAAAAACTTAAAGAATTAACTAAGTCTATTAATGATGATATAGAAAAACGAGGTATTTCTTCTAAGATTGCTAGAGCATTGTCTGAAAACCTCCCGCAATCTACTAGACTTGAAAAGATAGATGTAGATTATAAAACAGGTAGAATTAGCATAGTTGGCTATACCATTGATGCTGAAAGTGCTTTGCTTTATCTAGACAGAGTCAAAGCCTGCAAAGAATTGACTAATCCTGAAATAATAATATCTGACTTGGAAACAAAACGTATAAAGTTTACTATTACAGCCTTAATTGGTGATGGCAAAGGCAGAAAGTGAGGAATAAAGTATGAAGAATTTATTTATTGCTGCTATAGCTTTTGCTTTGGTTGTAATGCCTTTTACATATTATTATTATCCTACTCTAAATAATACTAATTTTATGAGGCAGGAAATAGCGAATTTAAAAGCTTCATTAGAACGTTTTTCTGGAAATAAATATGAAATTTTTAAAGAATTATATAAATCTAAAGAAAAAAATTACGAAGAAGAAAAAGCTAAATTGGCTCTAATGATTCCTGAATTTTCTACAACAAAAACTAATCTTATGGCTCCATTTGATGTAGTGAGAGAAAAAATTCCTGGAGATTGGCATGTTGTTCCAGAAGGAAAATTCCAGAGCAGAGATTCTTTGGTTTTTTGGTCTTTTAAATTCAAGTATATTGGAACTTATGCTGATGCTGTAAGTGTATTAGCTTTTATGGAATCTGCGCCTCAGTATATGAGACTGCAAAACTATATTTTAGAAACCAATAACCTTTCAGTAACCTTATCTGGTAATGTTGAGCAGGTTTTTAGAGAAAATCCTTTAGAAGATGATGGAGGCAAAAAATGAAGCTTTGGATGAGAATCGCTATTTTTGGCTCTATTTTTATGGTTTTGTTGTTTTTGTATCAGATAAAAGTTTCAAATTCTAAGGTCTTCAACGCAGAACCTAGATATACAGAACCTTTGCCAATGGTTAATTTTATATTAAGAAACGAAGTTAAATATGAAAATTTAATAGCAGATATTCCTGCCGATTTAAAGCCTTTCAAACCTTTATTTTTTGAAAATATGAATTTAAAGGGTATTATGAAAGATAATTTTAATCGTTGGATAGCTATATTTTCAGATGGTAATGCTGGTTTGTTGAAATTTGCTGCTGGTGAGACCTATGATGGAATCACACTTCTAAGTATAGACAACCGTGGATGTGTCATTAAATACGGTAATATTGAACGTAGATTTGAAGTTAAGTGATAAAGCTTAAAAGGAGTTAGAAATGCTTAATAAGTTTAATAGAGGATTAGCAGTTGCTATGTTGGCTTTAGCTGTTGGAGTACCTGCTTACACACAATCAATAAATAATAGTTCGTTGCTTGGAGTTCAACAGAACAATGCTCTTACACTTTCTATAAATGAAATAAGTGCAAAAGAAGCAGTAAAATTAGTTTGTGAACATTTTGGCTATACTCCAAAATTTCAAATTCCATTAAAGGAAATAGTCAGCATAGAATTATCAAATGCTAGCTTTGATGAAGCTATGGGAGAAATTCTTGCTGATTCTCAAGCTGATTATATGCTTGAAAATGGAAATCTTCATGTATTTAAAGCTAGAGAATCCTGGCAAAAATTCTCTGATAAAAATGAAAAAACTAGCAATAATGAACCACAGCAGGTTAAGCAGGAACCTACTATCACTAAGATAATTCCTTTAGGCAAAAGAACTGCTGAAGATATTCAGAAACTTGTTAAATCACTTAATCCTGGTATTAATGTAGTTCATGATATCCCAACCAATTCTATTGTTGTAATGGGACCAGAAAACCAGGTTCAAGCAGCTGAAATTCTTTGTACTAGTCTTGATCGTATGAATATAATTCAAGATGAGAAATCTAATTCAAATTTAGTTAACCGTTCAAGATATATAACTCAGACATTTGAATTAGAACACGCTGATTTTGAAGAAATAGAAAAAGAACTTTCTACAATAATTGAACGTGATACCAGTTCTGATTCTAGTTCAAGTTCTTCTAACAATCAGAAGGATAAAGATGGAAATCCAATTGACACTGAATACTTTTTGATAGATAAAGCTAGAAGAATAGCAGTAATCCACACTACAAAAGAAAAATTTGCTGTTATTGAAGCTTACTTTAAAGCAATAGATAAACCGCTTCCTCAGGTTCTTATTGAAGCAAGTATTGTTGCTGTCGATGATGGCTTGGAAAAACAGCTTGGTATTAAGTGGAATGGTTTAGAAGGCACTTCTGGTTATATTGCTCCACAAGGTAATAGTCTTACTAATAATAGTTTAAAAGATTTTATTAAATATGGTGGAACTTGGGATATTTCTTCGGTTCAGGCTTTATTGAAGGCTGTTGAAACAGATAACAAGAGTCAGATTCTTTCAAGACCTAGAGTTATTACAGTTACCGGCAAGACTTCTAGCATACACGTTGGCGATGAAATACCTTACAATTCAGGAACTACTGTAACAGACGGTGGCACAACAACTTCAAGCGTTTCTTTTAAAGAAGTTGGTATAAAGCTTGATGTTACTCCTGTTGTTAACTTAAATGATGATACCATTCAGCTAAATATTATTCCTGAAGTTTCTCAATGGGTTAGAGACGTTGTAATGGGCAATAATGTTGTTCCTCAGGTTTCTACAAGAAGAGCAGAATCTACCGTAAAGATTAAAAACGGTGAAACCATGGTTATTGGTGGCCTTATAGAATCTAAATCAGTTAATGATGTCTATGAAGTTCCTTTATTAAGCAAGATTCCGTTAGTTGGAAGAGTTTTCAGAAGCAAAACTACAAATAATACTAAGACTAATCTCATTATTTTGCTTACAGCTCATATTGTTAATGATAAAATGAAAGCTACTGTTGCTCCTGCCGCTGTTAAGGAAATTAATGATGCTAAGCCTCTTAGAAAATCTGAAGTTATTTCTGAATTGTCTAAACCTATGATAAAAGCTCCTGGTATTTATGGAAATAGTATAAAATCTGATGATAAAGATTTGGAAACTAAGACTGTTCAACCAGAAACACTTTCTAATAAAGAAGAAAAAGAAGAAATAACTCCAAATTCTGACGAACAGAAATACTTGTTGAAAAGACTAAGCGATATACGTCGAATAAGAAATAATTAATTTGTTAAAAACTATCTGTCTGAAAAAGGCAGATAGTTTTAGTCAATAATAAACTAATTGGAAAAGTGATCTAATGAAACAAATAGGCGATATTCTGATAGAAAAAGGGCTGATAACAGAAGCTCAATTACAAAAAGGTCTTAAAATAAGTAAAGATCAGAATACCAGACTTGGCAAAGCTCTGATTGACTTAGGTTATATTACTGAACCAGAGCTTCTTTCTACTCTTTCAAAACAGTTTGGCATACCAATGATGCCACCAGGTGAACTTGTTGTAGACCCAACTCTGCTACATTTTATAACTCCGCAAATAGCAAAGGAATTTAGTATTGTTCCTGTTTCTCAAAAGGGAGACGCCATTCTTTTTGCTACTTTCGACCCTATGAATACTGCTATAGTCGGAAGGTTGGAAACACAGCTCGGCAAAAGAATAATATTTAATCTTGCTACCAATGATCAGGTTATGAGCGCCATAAGACGCAACTATCTCGGTAACGAAGATATGCTGAGCAGTATGCGTTACATCGAAGACTATAAGGTTGATTCTTTACTTGATGCTGTAAATCCAGATGATGCCTTGTTAGAAAGTGGCCCTGTTGTTAAATTTGTTAATCAGGTTCTGATTGGTGCTGTAAAGGAACGTGCTTCAGACGTTCACATTGAACGTGACGGTAATGATTTTCATATAAGATACCGTATTGATGGTATTTTAAAGACTATGTTCAGACCTAAGCTTAGTTTGCACCCTATGATAACATCTAGAATTAAAGTTATGGCAAAGCTTGATGTCAGTGAACATAGAATCCCTCAAGACGGACGAATTATGTTTGACGCAGAAGGAAGAAAAGTTGACCTTCGTGTGGCAGTATGCCCCTGTATAGATGGTGAAAATATTGTTCTGAGAGTTTTAAATACTCAAAATAGGGCGCTAGAACTTGAACAGATAGGTTTTTCCAAAAAAAGCCTTGAAAAAGTTAATCGTTTGATTTCTCATAATTTCGGTTTAATACTTGTTGCTGGTCAGACTGGTTCTGGTAAAACAACAACTCTTTACTCTATTTTGCAAAAGTTAAATCAGGAAAGTGTAAAAATAATTACTCTTGAAGATCCTGTTGAAATAAGACTGCCAACTTTGAACCAGATTCAGGTAAATCCAAAAGTTGATTTGACATTTGCATCAGGTTTGCGTTCAATTCTACGTATGGACCCAGATGTTATTCTTGTCGGTGAAATACGTGACCCTGAAACAGCAATGTTGGCAACTAATGCTGCTATGACTGGTCACCTTGTTTTTTCAACTGTTCACTGCGGTAATACTTCTGAAGTTCCTGTCAGATTATCAAAAATGGGTATAGAACCTTATTTAACTGCAAATGTACTTTTAGGCATGATTGCTCAAAGATTAGTTAGAATTAACTGTACTCACTGCTTAGAAGAAGAAAGAGTTCCAGATGAACTTAAGGCTAAATTAGGTATAGATTTCCAGACTTATAAGGGCAGAGGCTGCGCAGCCTGTGCTGGAATAGGCTACAGAGGCAGAACCTGTATAGAAGAAATTACTATAGTTGATTCTGAAATTCGTCAAAAGATTGTAGAAAGAGCTACAAGCCAGGATTTAGAAGCTGAAGCTATAAAACAAGGTACTGTTGTTTTAAAAGAATCAGGAATTGAAAAGCTTAGAAGTCATATAACTAGTGCGACAGAATTGGCTAGGGTTCTTTAAAGGAGTTTAAATAATGTCATATTTTCAATACCAGGCCAAAGATTCTAGTGGCAAAGAAATAATAGATAAAATTGAAGCAGAAGATCAGAATGCTGCTTTATCTATTTTAGAAGATAAAGGCTATTTGGTTACTTCAATCACAGAAATTGATGGTTCTGAATCTTCAAATATTCTTGATATTGATTTAAACATTTTTAATAAAAGAATTTCTGTAGAAAGTATAGCAACTTTTCTTATACAGCTTTCTATTATGATAAAAAGTGGGGTTAATTTAGCAGAAGCGCTTCAATCTCTTGAGCATGGAGAAGAAAATCCCAGATTCAAAAAATGTATAGATGACCTTCACACTAGAGTTTACAGCGGAGCCTCTTTCTCTGAAGCTTTAAGTCATCACATGGATATTTTTGATAAATTTACTGTATCAATGGTTCGTGTAGGTGAAACAGGCGGTGTTTTAGAGCAGGTTCTTGTTAAACTTGCTGCCAGCAGTAAACGTCGAATGTCTTTGAGAAGCCAGATATTAGGTGCCTTGGCATATCCTTTCGTTTTGTTATTTGTAGCATCTATTGTATTAATTGTGCTTATGGGTTATGCTGTTCCTAGATTTGCAGAAGTATTTGCTAAGGGAGGCATCGCTTTACCCTTGCCTACAAAAATTCTTATTGCAATAAGTGATGTTGTGGCTAACCATTGGTTGGCTGTTATTATTACACTTGTTATTATGGTTATTTTATTGATTTATTATGCTCTTACGGAAAATGGACAAAATAATCTATGTGAAATGTCGCTTAAAATTCCTGTATTAAAAGATGTAACCAAAAGGTATTTTGTTGTAAAAATATCAGAATCTATGAGTCTTTTGCTTCAGGCAGGTGTTCCCTTAAGAGAATTGCTGCTAGCTATTGAAAATACAATGACAGTTCCTACTCCCAAAGCTACTGTTCAGAAAATGAAAGAGTATATCGACCAGGGTGGAAATTTAAAATCTGCGTTGGAAAACGACCCGATATTCCCTTCTATGGCTCAGAAGCTTATTGAAACTGGTGAAATAACAGGAACTATGGATTCCATGTTCAATGAAATTGCTGTATACTATGATGAACAGCTTAATGCAGCAATTAAAGCTGCTTTAAGTGTTTTGGAACCCTGTCTTATTGTTTGTATGGCTGTAATCGTCGGCTTTATAATGCTTGCTGTGTTTATTCCACTATTCCAAATGAGTTTTATACGTCCAAAGTAAAAAAATGATTATAAAAAATTATAATAAAAAAGCATTTACATTATTTGAACTTCTTCTAGTTATTGCTATTATAGCAATAATATCAGTAACTGCTGCACCAAATTTTAATAAGGCCTTTGTTGAAGCTAATGATGGAACTGCTGAACAAATGGTTATTAATCTTGTTTCATCTACAAAAAGTATGGCAATTGCTGGTCGAATAAATGAAGCAACAATTACTTTTAAGTCAGATGGAACTATAAAAATAGGAGATAAGTTATACAAACTGCCTCCTAATTTTGAATTTGATATTTCGTCTGATAAAAGTTTTACCTTTGGATTAAACGGAGATGTTAATCCAGCTAATGAAAGTATTACGATAAAAAGGAACGGCTATTCTAAAGCAGTTAAAATAAAATAATTATGAAAAAACAGCGTAAAAATGGTTTCAGTCTTATTGAATTAATTGTTGCCTTACCAATGCTTGCTTTTGTATTTCTTGGTATGGCTTATATGCTAGCAGTAACTGGTAATTTTACTGCCATAGAAATAGCCAAAGTAAAAACTCAAACAGCGGCAAATAATGTTTTGATGCTTATGAAAGCTGAAGGCTATTCAAATATTGGTGATGTTCTAGGTGTTGGAAGTACAGTTGAAGTTGATGGTTCTGGATTTCATAAAAAAATAGATGGAGAAGAAATCAGAAAGGATTCTATAATACATCCTGATGGAACAACAAATTTAAAACTATATCTAGAAGAAAAGACACCAGATGCTGGCTCTAATATATCAAGCAGTAATAAAATTTGTGTAATAAGAGTTATAGCTCCAGATTTCGAAAATATCGAAACAGAAATTAAGGCCATTTCATTTTAAGGTAAATATATGAATAAAAAAGCTTTTACATTTATGGAATTAATGCTTGTGATTGTTATTGTATCAATTTTGGCAGCAAGTTCGATTCCTTTTATGTTCCGCTATTTTGGCGGATTTAATGAAGTTACTCAGCAGGAAAATATTGTAAAATCATTACAGGAAATAAATACTGTAATAAGTCGAAAGGTTGTTCTAGATAATGAACAGGCCAGTATTGAAAATCTTAATAATATAATTAGTAGCATTGCTGCCAAGAATAATGGCAGTGATTATGAGTTAGCTAACGGAATTATTATAAAAAAGCTTGATGAACAATCTGTAGAAAAATGTGTCTATAAAAAAGATGGCAAAACACATGAAATAGCGAACTGTCTAAGAGTCACTTTAAATGGCCGAAAAAATGAACATCAGCATAACCTTTCTTTCATAATCTACCCTGCTAATCAGTAAGTTAGATAATTAAAAAAAAATTAGATAATCCTAATTTTTTTCTTGCTATTTTATTTTTTTCAATGTATATTAATTTCTGAAAGATAAATGAATTAAATTTATCTCCCCTAACACTTTGCAAGAAGCTGTTAAACGCGAACTAATTTCGTTTAACCTTTTTTGGTAGTCAATAAATTTTTTATTTTTAATCCCTTGGTAACCACCGAGGGATTTTTGTTTTCTCTTATTATTAAAAAAGTTGTTTCAAAAAGCCTTAAATAGTATAATACACAACGAAAAACAATATAATAATTTGGAGTATTGCCATGAAACTTTCTAATAACCAGAATAAGAATGGTATGGTATTACCAATAATCGCAGTAGGCATACTTGTTGTTGCTGGTCTCACTCCATTTCTGATATCAAATTCAGAAGTGAATGCACTGGTTACTAAAAGTATTGACGATACAAACAAACAAACTTGGGCATTAGAAAGTGCTGTAGAAGATAGGTTAAAAGAAAGCACCAACAATATACCTGGTTTAAAAACAATTGCCAATAATGAATCAGAAGAACAAGAAGTAATGTTCAAGTATGAAAATAAGGCAGATGTGAATGCTTCTCCTAATCTTGAAGCGAAAATAGCAGTTAAAGAATATAATACCTATTTGAATAAGAATTCTTATTATCATGCTTATATCAAGAATCAAGAAAACTATAATTTAAATCAGTTGAATAGTACAGAAGTAAAACCTGGTGTTTCTGTTGTTAACAATACCACATATGTTTGGGATAAATATGGAAAGCTTTATGAAATAGTTAATAAAAAATTAGTTCAAAGACTAGTTATTGACAACAAAGGAAAAACTCAGAAGGTATGGCAGGTTGTTTCTGATGGTAATAATCCAGTAGTGGTTACTGCTAGCAGCAGTCTTTCTGCTATAAATGTTAATGATAAAAGTTCCTATGGAACAGGCTTTTATAAGTTTGCAGCAAAGTCTGAAGCCTTTCAAGCTGGTATTAAACAAGCAGAAAAAGCTAATTTGGTTATTCCAACTAATACATCTGCTGCTAATAATTTTAATACCGCTCATCCTAACGCTAAGATTGAAGATGTAGCTGTTAGCGAAAATCATGCTTTGGCGATAGTATATGATAATGATTCTGACAATAAATGGCAGCTTTGGGGATGGGGAAACAATTCAAAAGGTCAGATTAACTGTATAGATGAAGCCCCCGAAAACTACAATGATAGTTTAGTTAATCTTTCTGATAATTACAAAGCAATTATTGCTCCTTCAGAAGATAATCCAACTGTTGACCTTTATGAATATCTGGATGATGAAGAAAACAATGGTATAGATGCTATTTCTGATTTTTTCAACGATTATTATAAATACATAACTGAAAATGGAAAATGTTATATTATAGATCCTGTTACCGGAGAAAAGGTAGAACACAAGTTAGGTCAGCAGAATAATGTTGGTTGTTCTTGTCCGTTCTGCCAAGATATAGCAGACACACAACAAGGAACTACAGGATTTGCAAGTCCAATCACTATTACAGAAGATCAGCAAATTAAAAATCTTGAAATACTTGTAGATGGAAGTAATAGTCATTTTGCAGATAAATATGATAAAAATAAAACAAAAGTTAAATGTATTATAACTGACTTAGATGATAAAAAAATATGTGAATTTTACAATGGCAAAGTAGATTCTCAAAACATATATGAGGGTTATGGCAAAAATACAATTTGGGCTGTTAAATGGAGCGAAGAAGACTTAAAAAAAACAGGAACAAATGATTTTTTCCCTATTGAAAAAGGTGAATACAAGTGTAAATTTTATGCAAGTTATAATGGTCATGATAACTATAATAATGAATTAAAAGAAAAAGATTTGTTTTGGAGTTGGATTGATAAAAACACACAACACAATGGTAACATTGATTCTTCATCTGTCTATGGCTCTATATTCCGTATAAATAATTATTTGTACAATTTTAAAGACAAAAGAACAGAAAGAAGCTCAAAAGTAAATTATTATGCTGTTTCAACCGGTAAAAATTTTTCACTAGCCTTAGTATCACCAAAAGATTGGACCAGTGAGTCTGGAATTCCTGAATATTCTATTGTTGGTTGGGGCGACGCCAGTCTCGGTCAGTTAGGGAATGGTATTGGAAGTTCATCAGTAAAAATGACAAAAATAGCAACTTTTTCTGCTGATATTATCAAAGATTACCGTGATATGAAATCAGGCGAAAACCACACCTTGTTTTTGACTAAAAACGGTGAAGTATATTCATGGGGTGGAGCTGAAGATGAAAACATTTATGAGATTCATAAAGTTTCATTCAAAAACAACCCCAAAATAATATATGTAACTGCTGGAAATAATAAATCTGCTGCAATAGATGAAGATGGCAGAATTTACGAATGGAGTCTTATCGAAGGCAAAAAAAATTCAATAGTAAACCCAATTTCTGACGAAACCTGCCGCCTCTTTTCAGTTAAGTAGAAGATAGAAATAATTGTATGATAAAAAGCCCTCACCCTCTTTGATAAGAGGGTGAGGGCTTTCTTCTTACAACAAACAGGGCAAACGCATGCTTTTATAGTAATTAATCAGCGCGTTTGAGTGACATTATTTTTTGTATAAACGGACCAGATTAAATACTAATAATTCTCATATATCACAGAAAAAGATGAAGATATTTACGGCCTTTTTGCCTCGTAAAGCAATTAATGGGAGAGTCTCTTAATGCTTAAGCCTTGAGAGGATACAAAAGTTTAAAAAAGATTATAAAATAGCTATTAAGAGAGGCTTAAACTCTAAATTATTAGAAATGTTAACGATTAATCTTCTAAAATAAAAAATCCCACAAAGTTTTACTTTGTGGGATTTTTTATTTAATTCAAATTAATCAATTACCTGTAGTGGCTGTATTTATAGCCTTGTAAGCAGTATTTAA